>OVXI01000290.1_pt1 | contig 12348 bp, 9 predicted proteins | sample 1732031 | NCBI WGS metagenome assembly OVXI01 (sample SAMEA4545821, study PRJEB24839) | metagenome | biome: chicken; feature: ceca content | place: Italy | collected 2013-05 | reverse complement strand
ATGTTAATGCGGGAATACAACCGCAGACAATTGAATAATTTTCATCAGCAGCAAAAACGAATTGAACAAGCTTACCAAATGGCTCCTGAGTTAAAACAAATTGCAGAAAAACTCAGTTCATTATCTGCCCAGCGGGCACGTGATTTAATTAACGGCAATCCAAAACAGGCTGATCTTGTACGCAGCCAAATCTCTTCATTGAAAAAGAGACGCCTTACCATTCTTTCCGCCCATGGTCTGCCTTCTGATTATATGGATTTACACTATTATTGTTCTGATTGCAAAGATACTGGATATATAAATGGAAAAAAATGCCATTGTTTTCAGCAGGCTGCGGTTGATCTCTTATATGATCAATCTAATTTAAAAGAAATTTTACAAAAAGAAAACTTTAGTACCTTTTCTTTTCGTTACTATTCTACGGAATATAATCATTCTTTGAAAAGAAGTATTCGAGATTATATGAAGGACGTCGTCAATCGCTGCAAAACTTATATTTCTACATTCGAAAAATGTCATGGTAATCTTTTGTTCACTGGAAATACAGGAGTTGGAAAAACATTTCTCTCCAATTGTATTGCCAAAGAATTAATTGAACGAACAAACTCTGTTGTCTATTTAACTGCTACAGAACTTTTTGAAGTTTTTTCACGCAGCAGCTTTTCTTATAATGAAGAAGCCCATGAAGACATCGACCATTATATTTTAGACAGTGATCTATTAATTATTGATGATCTTGGAACAGAACGTACCAATTCCTTTACTGTAAGTAAACTATTTTATTGTATTAATGAACGGCTCAACCGATGCAAAGGAACTATTATTTCTACAAATTTAAGTCCTGGAGATATTCGAGATATGTACTCAGAGCGAATTGCTTCCCGAATCCTTAGTAATTACGATATTATTGCATTATTTGGCAATGATATTCGGATTCAGAAAAAATTTGGTCGTTACCAGACTTGATTCCTATTTAAAAACATGTTATAAATATTGCATAAGACACCAAGGAGGAAAAAATAATTATGCCAGATACAGAACAGTTACAAACGATTCCAGTCGGACCACTTGCATTTATTCCAATGTCTAGTTGTACAACACTTGGAAAACAAGTAGACCACTATCTTGCAAAATGGAGAAATGAACGTGAAAACGAACATACCTCTACCATTCATTTTAATGGCTACTTAAAAGACAGTTATATTATATCTGCCAAAACCCCTCGCTTTGGTTCTGGCGAGGCGAAAGGAGCTCTTAACGAGTCCATTCGTGGTGACGATGTTTATATTATGGTTGATGTTTGCAACTATAGTCTTACTTATTCTCTCTATGGTTACACTAACCATATGTCTCCTGATGACCATTTTCAAGACTTAAAGAGGATTATTGCCGCAATTGGTGGGAAGGCCCGCCGTGTCAATGTCATTATGCCATTTTTGTACGAAAGCAGACAACATCGTCGTACATCCAGAGAGTCTTTGGACTGTGCTATGGCATTACAGGAATTAACGAATATGGGTGTGGAAACAATTATTACATTTGATGCACACGATCCTCGTGTACAGAATGCAATTCCTTTAAAGGGATTTGAAACAATTTCCTGTACTTATCAATTTTTAAAAGGATTATTGCGTGCAGAACCAGACCTTCCAATTGACAGCGATCACCTTATGGTTATTAGTCCAGACGAAGGCGGTACAAATCGTGCCGTTACTTTTGCGAATTACCTTGGTGTAGACCTGGGTATGTTTTATAAACGCCGTGATTATACACGTGTAGTAGATGGTAAAAATCCAATTGTTGCCCATGAGTTTTTAGGAAGTAATGTAGAAGGTAAAAATGTACTGATCATTGATGATATGATTTCTTCTGGTGACAGTATGATTGACGTTGCAAAAGAATTAAAACGCAGAAAAGCAAATAAAGTATTTGCTGCTGCTACATTTGGACTTTTTACAAATGGAATGGAAAAGTTCGATAAGGCTTATGAAGCTGGTTTGATTGACCGTGTTCTTACAACTAATCTGATCTATCAAACACCTGAATTATTATCCAGACCATACTATGTAAATGTAGATTTAAGTAAGTATATTGCACTTTTAATTGATAACTTGAATCATAACGCATCCCTTCAGCATTTACTTAGTCCAACCGATCGTATCAATAACTTATTAAATCGTCATAAACAACATTTAGAAACTTTAAAATAATCGATTTACATTCTTACGTGAATGTAGAATTTTTTTAACAGAGATCCTCTACTAGAGCTTTCATATCATGATAAAACTGCGTCTTAACATGGTATACTTACCAAATTAAGACGCAGTTTCTTTATAGTATTCTTAGTTTATTGTACCGTTGACATAATTTGCTGCTGAAGCTGAGCAAGCCGTTCATAGGAAAATGTACTATCTTGGAAACGAACATCGTGTTGTGCTGCCAGTTCTGGTGTATATTGCTCCCAAAGATAGGTAGTCACAAAATCAAAATAGCCGCAATTAGGATCTGTATTTTGAAAATGAGTGACTAGAGTTTTCAAACTATGTGCTACAATATAGGTACCTGTTTCATCTTTTCTAATTGTCACATCTGCCAAGCCTCCAAGCATTGTTTCCGTTTTATACTGGATGGATTGAAAATTCCCCAGAGAGTAGTAAACTAACATTGGACGATCTCCTTCTCGTTCTATAAACTGAACTGGCTCTAAAACATGGGGATGTGCTCCAATTACAAGATCTACTCCCTGTTCTGCAAAAAACGCAGTTAATTCCCTTTGTTCATCCGTTATATCTGCAAACACATACTCCTCTCCCCAGTGCGGAAATACAACAATAAAATCTGCCATCTCCTTTGCTGTCGCAATATCCTTTGCCATGCGTTCTTTATCGATATAATCTACGAGCCATGGACGTCCCTGTAATGCATCATGCGTATTTGTATCATATGTATAATTTAGCAATGCTAACTTAATTCCATGCGCTTCCATAACGGTAATGGCATCTTGTTCTTCTTGGCTCTCATGTATTCCCAATACAGGAATTTGCGGATAGGTTGTCCTCCAATAATTCATCATATTATGAACACCTGCATAGTTTTGATCTAAAATATGATTATTCGCAGCCAAAATTACATCAAATCCCGCATTAACAAGAAACGATCCCACTTCATTTCCTGTATTCAACAATGGATAGTTTTGAATTCCTAATTCCAAACCTCCCATTACACATTCCTGATTTATAACAGCAATGTCTGCCTGCTGTACCAAAGATGATACATTTTCAAAATTCCTAGTATAATTCCAGCTTCCATCGGCCTGCTGTCCACTCAAAGAAGACGAACGATGCATTAAATTATCCCCTACAGCAATGAGTCTCATTTCCGTCACTTCCGTATCTATATTATCTTGTGAACTTTCTTCTAAATTAGTTGACTGCACTGGCTGCTGTACATTCTCTTCTTTCTTTTGCGTTAATTCTTGGGTTGTTTCCGTTTGATCTGTCGAATTCATTGTTGCATTTTGTGACTCAGCACATCCTCCGAGTACAACCAAACCTAATATAATAATCATCAATCGTATATAGTTTCTCATAAATTCATCCATCCTATAATCACAATAAAAATAATAACTGTCGGAATACCAATTTGCATTACTCCTTTTATTCTATTGGACATTTTGATTCCATCCCCTTGATTTACCTCTGCCATAAATTCATGAAATCCCCATACTCCATCCATTGTACATCCCATCGTCACTAAAACTGCACCCGCTGGAAAAATCCATCTTCTTAATAAAGCATCTACTCCAATTAATGCCGTTGTCCCATCTGTAGACGAAATTTTAACAGAGAAAATCACAATACAAATCAAAGTAATTGCAATTAGTATCACACTAAAACCAAATAAAACAAAACAGGATTTCTTCCTATCCCAATGAAATTGATCCATAAACATTTCTGTAATATTTTCAAACAATACAATTGTACTACTTGCTGAAGCACAAAAAAGAACTAGATATAATAAGCCTCCCCAGACTCTTCCATGACTCATTTCATGAAAAATATGAGGCAATGTTTGAAAAACTAGTTCTGGCCCTGCTGTAATTTCCTTTCCATAAGCAACACAAATACAAATTACCGCAATTCCAGTAAGCAGGGATGCCGATGTATCAATTACTGCAATCCAAACTGCCTCTCCAAAAATAGTACGTTTCTTTGTCATATGCTTTCCAAGCATTGTCATAATACCTACGCCAACCCCAAGTGTAAATAATGCCTGATTCATTGCATCTTCTAATAAGTGGAATATACCACTTTCCATTGCTTTTTTCCAATCTGGTTTCAAATAAAGTAAAAGAGCTTCTTTCCTCCTATCTTGAAACAATCCATCTACAGCCATGAAAATCAAAAATAAAAACAATAGTACAATCAAGATTCGAACGACCCGAACTACTCCCTCTTTTACTCCTACAAAACAACAAAATAATGCCAATGCAAGCATAATAATCCCTAGCAGAAATAATACTCCCACATTAGAAGTAAGATCTTGAAACAATCCTGTTATTGCTACAGAACTACTTGAAAAGGTTCCGAGTACTGTTTGAAAAAAATAATACATAGACCATCCTGTCACTGGCACATAAACCGCTAAGAGTAAAAAGTTACCTGCATATGCAACATAGCGTTCAATTGTTCCATGCTGTCCTTCCTTATCTAGTTCTTGAAATGCAGATGAAATAGATTTTCTGGAAGCTCTTCCAATCGCCATTTCCATCGCAATAATCGGAATTCCAATGATAACTAACAGGAGAAAATATACAAGTAAAAAAACCCCTCCGCCATATTGAACTGCTAGAGATGGAAAACGCCATATATTTCCTACTCCAATCGTACAGCCTGCCGCCAAAAGCAGTAAATTCCAACGGGAATATATTTTTTCTTTTTCCATATCTTCCTCCATCATTGACATCTTGCCATCATGTTCTTTCGAATCTGATCCAATTTTTCATAAGAAAACGTTGGATCTTTGCTAATAATTCCATGTGGTGCAGTTGCTAATTCTGGACTATACTGCTCCCATGGATAAGTTGTTACAATATTATAATATCCAAGATTTGGAATTGTCAGCTGGTAGTGGGTTACGAGATATTCCATTGCATGGTTCAATACATAAGTATCTCCATTTTCATCCTTTATAATTGTAACATCTGCCAATCCTCCCAGCATTTGTTCCGTACGAAACTGTTCTGACTGGAAGTTCCCAAGCGAATAGTAAACGAGCGTAGGTTTATCATTGGCTCTTGGAATCCATTCCACTGGCTCTATTACATGTGGATGCGCTCCAATAATTAAATCAGCTCCCCAATTTGCCATTTTTTTTGCTAATTCCTGTACCTCTGGCGTAGGGGTATCGTTATATTCTTCTCCCCAATGTGGAAATACAATAATAAAATCAGCCATCGTCTTTGCCTTTTTAATATCCGATTCTATTCTTTCTTCTTCCAAATAATCTACTAAATAAGGTTTTTCTTCTATCCCAGCTTTTAAATTTGTATCGTAAGTATAATTCAGCATTGCAATCCGAATCCCATTCTTCTCAATTACAGGAATTATTTTACTATCCTCTTCTGTTTCATGAATTCCAAGCACAGGAATATCGGGGTAGTTTATCTTCCAGTAACGAATCATGTTCTGAAGTCCAATTTCTCCCTGATCCAAAATATGGTTATTGGCAGCTAAAATTACATTAAAACCTGCCTTTACTAAATCTCGTCCTACTTCATATACGGTATTAAAACATGGATAAGTTTGAATCCCAAGCTCAATTCCTCCCATAACACATTCTTGATTCACAACCGCAAGATCGGCTTGCTGAATGATCGGAGCAATATGCTGAAAATGATACGTAAAATCAAAGCTTCCATCTGGCTGCTTGGCACTCATTGTATTGGATAAATGCATTAAATTGTCTCCAACTGCCATAAGCCGCACGGAATGAACAATCGGAGATTCTGGAGCCGTTGGCCCTGTTTGCATCATTGTAGTTGTTTCTTCTGCTTTTTCAGATTCCTCTGTTACGGTTTCTTCTGCCAACTCACTACTCTCTTCCGTAACTTGTGCAGTTTCTTCTTTTGAAGATTCTAATTTTTTTTCTGTAACTGACTCCGTTTTATTTTCCAGACTGGATTCATTCTTTTCTTCTTGTAAAGTACATCCCGTCATAATCAAACCAATCACAAATATAAGTATCCATATTTTCAAAGAACTTTTCGCTCTCATCAAAACACCTCCTTTGCCTTTTTCTCATTATTTTTCAATTTTCATTTATTTCTATTAAAATATTACTTGATACGTTGGCATTATATCATAAACGATTCCATTTTGGAAGTATAAGAGGGGTTTACAATTCCTTTATTTTCCTCTATACTGAACAATACCAGTAATAACTATCCAAAACACGGAGGCATTTATGACAGATACAAAAATTATGTTTTTTGATATTGACGGCACACTCCTATCTGAGGAGACAAAACAAATACCTGAATCAGCAATCCGTTCCATTCGGCAAGCCAGAACCAATGGCCATAAAATGTTCATTAATACTGGCCGTTGTCTCAATAATATTGATTCTTATATTCTAGACATAGGATTTGATGGACTCATCTGTGCCTGTGGCACTCATATTATTTACAATAACCAAGATTTACTCTACATTACGCAACCACCTGAAATATGTTCCATTGTTGTAAATTATGGGCTTTCTTGCCACTTGGACGTTGTATTTGAAGCCAGAACCCATATTGGTTTCACCCCAGTTGAGACACTGCGCCCATCTGCATACGAACTTTATAAATCTTGTATCGATCGTGGTTTCATACCAGATATGGACATCTTATCCAAAGACTTTTTCTTTGATAAATTCGTTGTATGGATTGAAGAAAACAGTGATTTTCCAACATTTCTAAACGCTGTTTCTCCTTATTTTGTATGTATTGACCGAAGTGATTCATTTAAAGAATTCGTTCCAAGAGGATACTCTAAAGCTTCTGGAATTCAATTTTTACTCAATAAGTTAAATATTCCTCTGAATCATGCTTACGCGGTTGGCGATAGTAATAACGATCTTCCCATGTTAGAATATGTACCGAATAGTATTGCCATGGGAAATAGTCAGCCTGTCAGTCTTTTTGAAAAGGTTCGTTATGTCACCCGATCGGTAGAAGAAGATGGAATTGAACATGCCCTACAGCATTTTCATTTTATTTAACCCAAGACTCGCAAGTGAGTTTTGAATTGTATTTCCTATGAGATCAAAAAAGGTCAGATACAGAAAAACCATATCCAACCTTTGATTTTAAAATAAAGATTCCTATAAAAATTTTTAAGACGACTGTACAATTTTATAATATTCCCTCGCCGTCCATATATACACCAATGCATAAATCACTGCAAATATTGCAGCAACTAGAATTGTACACCATACAAATATTTGGATATTTGACAGTCCAAGTGCCATTTCTAATTTAGAAATCATCTTAAATGCACCAATAATATGAATACATGCCGTAACAAGCGGCAGGAAAAATACAATTAACACTTGGCTTCCAATTGCCTTTTTGATCTCTCTTCGGCTCATTCCTACTTTTTGCATAATTTCAAATCGCTTTTGATCCTCATACCCTTCAGAGATCTGCTTATAGTAAATAATTAAAACAGTTGCCATTAAGAAAAGAGCTCCTAAAAATAATCCTAAAAAGAAAAATCCTCCATACATTGCTTTTAATTCTGGACCAGTACTATAAATATCTTGGAAAATTCCCAATTCATAGCCGTTACCACTAAAGGAGCTATTCCAACTGTCTACAACCATCTCTACATTCTCTTTCATTACATTCGCTCCAATATAATAAGTATAATCTAAATCTCTGATCTGCCCCTTTTCCTTTTGAGCAGCTTGAATTATTTCCTGACGGATTTGCTCTACAGTAGAATCACTGGCAACGATAAAATAACTATCATATGCAATAATGGAACTATCTGCATTACTGATTTCCTCAAGGACTCCTTTTACCTTCAAAGGCATATTCATAATCTGTATTACAGAATCTAATTTTTTAGCATTTTCTGTATAATAATAAACCTCATCTGTATTTAAATCCATTGTCATTCCACTTATTTGTTCATACTGACTTTCTGGTATTAATACAATGTAGTCGGTTGCATCCATTGTCATTAATCTCTGATATTGAAAATGTCCATCTTCTTCTAGCATATACTCCTCAAAATAATAATAAGAAAGTAAATCTGAAATTTTATCTTCTGTTTTTTCTGCCGCTTCTTGAATATCTTTTTGAATTGCCTCATTCTGTCCCAAATCTTCCATATCAACTTCTGTCTGTACCTGACGAATAAACTGAGTATTTAATGCATCTTCCAATCCACCATACAAAGATACAGTAGAGGAAAGTACTACAAGTACCATTGTGGATAAAATACAGATATTAGCCAAACCAACCGCATTTTGTTTCATACGGTAAATCATACTGGAAACACTTACAAAATGATTCGTCTTATAATAATAATGTTTATTTTTCCGAAGCAGTTTTAAAAATGCAATACTTCCTGCCGTAAACAATGCATAAGTTCCAACGATCACCAGAATTACTGCAATAAAAAAGATTCCAATTGCATCCATCGGACTGCTCACCTTTAATGCCAGATAATAACCAGCTATCATCGATAAAATTCCAATGATTGTCATTACTAATTTTGTCTTTGGTTCTCGTTCTCCTGTTTGGTCTCCATGCAGCAATTCAATTGGATGAGAGAGGTGGATTTTCCAAAGATTAGAAATTAAAATAAGGATAAAAATAATTCCAAATAAAATTAAAGTCCATTTTAATCCTTCCCAGTTAATTTCAAATCCAAACGGAATATTGGATTCTCCCATTAATTTTAAAAGTACTAAAAATAATAATTTATTCAACGCAATTCCCAATCCAATTCCTACAATTAGACTAACAAATGCAATCATTACCGTCTCACAAAACATCATTTTTGCAATATGGCGTTTTCCCATTCCTAATATATTATAAAGTCCCAACTCTTTTTGCCGGCGTTTCATTAAAAAACTATTTGTATAAAAAAGAAAAATAACCGCAAATATTCCAATAATCATAATTCCAAGTTTCAGAATTACTTGTACTAATACAGCTCCTGCCAGCTGAGCCGTTCCTTTATTCTCTGAAATGGCACAAATATTGTAAAACATTAAGATTGTTCCGATACAAGTTAAAATATAGGGAAAATAAATTTTTCCATTCTTTTTTATATTGACCCATGCCATTTTGGGATAAAACATCCATTTATTCATGTGCCTCACCTCCTGTTGCCAACACCGTTAATGTATCCGATATTTTTTGATACATTTTTTGGTCCGTCATATCTCCCCGATAAATCTGATGAAAGACTTCACCATCTTTAATAAATAAAACACGGCTTGCACAACTTGCTGCCCTCGTACTATGGGTAACCATTAAAATAGTTTGTCCATCCCTATGAATATCGGAGAACAATTTTAATAATTCATCGGTAGAACGAGAATCCAATGCACCAGTTGGTTCATCTGCCAGTACAATCTGTGGTTTTGTAATTAATGCTCTCGCCACTGCACAACGCTGTTTTTGTCCTCCAGAAACTTCATATGGATATTTTTTCAAAATATCTTCAATTCCTAGTTTTTTTGCCAGCGGACGGATTCGGTCATTCATTTCAGAATAAGTTTTTCCTGACAATACAAGCGGAAGGAAAATATTATCTTCCAAAGAAAACGTATCCAATAAATTAAAGTCTTGAAATACAAATCCCAGATTATCTCTTCGAAACGATGAAATATCTTTTTCCTTGATTGTAGTCAAGTTTTTTCCTGATAATAATACCGTTCCACTTGTTGGCTTATCTAATGAGGCTAAAATATTCAGCAATGTAGTTTTTCCTGAACCAGATTCTCCCATGATTGCAATATACTCTCCCTTTTCTACGGAGAAGTTTACATTTTTCAATGCCTGTACTTGATTTCCTCCAAATCGAGTTGTATATATCTTTTTTAAATTTTTTACTTCCAATAAAGCCATAATTACCTCCTAGTGATATCCTTCTTTTATCAATTGGAAACTCATTTCCATGCTAGTTTTTTTCAGCAGTTTTTTGAACCACTATGGCAAGTATAATAAAAAAGGAAATGTATTACCATAGATTTGGCTTACATTTCCGATTCCTAACCTTACATTCTTGTAAGACTATTCTCTTTTCTTGTTAAATCTAACATCACCTTAGTTCCTTCACCTACTTCAGAAGTAATCCAAATACGATGTCCCAGCTTTTCCATAATTGTATTGCATAAATATAGTCCAATTCCTGTAGATTTCTTATCCATATGTCCATTGTATCCTGTATATCCTTCTTCAAATACACGTGGAAGATCTTCCGCCTGGATTCCAATTCCAGAATCTTCTATTACCAAAATTTGAGGAGGCTGCATATAAATTTTGATTGTTCCGCCAGTTTTTGTATACTTTAACGCATTGGATAAAATCTGTTCCATTACAAATATAAGCCACTTCTCGTCCGTCAAAACCGTTTCATGAATCTCCTCCATGGAAAGTTTAATATTGGAATGAATAAACACAGAAGCATATTTTTTTACCGCCTGCTTCACAAGCACTGCCAAATCATACGATTGAAAAATAAAATCGGTTGTGTTAGAAGAAGCTCTTAAATATCCTAACACCATTTCAACATACTGTTCAATCTTAAACAATTCCTGTTCCATTTCTGCCTTTTGTTCTTCTTGACTTACTTGTAATAATAAACGCATAGCAGCAATCGGTGTCTTAATCTGGTGAACCCAAAGAGTATAATAGTGCATCATTTCGCTGTATCTTTCATCCATCATAGATATTACTCTTCGCTTTTCTTCCTGAAGAATAAAAAGCAGTTCTTGATACTGCTCTTCCAACGTTTCTTTTGGTTCTGGAAGTCCGTCTATCTCATTTTTAATTTTTTCACGCATCCAAAACAGCTGACGACGTTTTTGATAATAATGAAAAAAATCCGCAATTCCAACAATCCCCAACAAAATACCAGACATAATTCCTGCATATTGCGCTGGTTCTATTGGAACATTATACAAAAAACATACAATGAAAAAAAATCCTATTACAAAACAATACAGCAGAATTATTTTCCATTTCACATAAAAATATCCCGCTAATACTTGAAAAAATGGCTCCGATTGTCTCATATAATTTTTCCGCAAATTTCCCTTTCTATGGAATATAATACCCAATGCCTTTTCTTGTTCTAATAAAATCATCTATCCCATTTTCTTCTAATTTTTTTCTAAGCCTTGTTATATTCACTGTTAATGTATTATCATCAATAAATTCATCACTTTCCCAGAGCCGTTTCATTATCTCTTCTCTCGGTACTACATTTGGTGCATATTCCATTAATATTTGCATAATTTTAAAATCATTTTTGGTCAACTCAATTTTCTTATTTTGATAGGAAAGCTCTGCACTTCCAATATTTAAAACAACCCCCTGTCTCTCTAATACATGGATTTGATTCTGAAACGTATAAGTTCTGCGCATCCATGCCTGAATCTTGGCTGTCACAACAGTCAAATCAAATGGCTTCGCAATAAAATCATCTCCACCCATGGAAATTGCCATAACAATATTCATATTATCTGAGGCTGCGGATAAGAAAATTACTGGTATTTGAGAACGTTTTCGGATTTCGGTGCACCAATGATATCCATTAAAAAAAGGCAGTGAAATATCCATTAGTACCATATGTGGATCAAATTCCAAAAAACATTCCATCACATTTTTAAAGTCCGATACCGTCTTTACTTCATAATTCCATTTTTGCAAATGTTGTTTTAAAACATTGGCAATTACCATATCATCTTCTACAATCAAAATTTTTTGCATTATAGTTACTCCATATTAATTTGAACTTGTACTACTTCTGCATCCGTACCGATTCGCATATTCGGCCCCCAGAGCCCAACTCCAGATGTTACAATGGAATGCATCGTTCCTTTTTGAATTTGTCCACAGGCATTTTCCCAAAAAAGTCGTGTTGTTAAGTTTCCTGGAAAAATTTGCCCATCATGGGTATGACCTGATAAATCTACATCTACTCCTGCATCTGCGAGTTCTTGAAGCTGTGCTGGCTGGTGATCCATCACAAGAATTGGTTTTGTTTTATCTAAATTTTGGGTCAACTGTTCTGGTGTCTTTCTTACATCGGCAGTCTTACCTGGATTTTTACAGTCCAATCG
>OVXI01000283.1_pt1 | contig 12500 bp, 13 predicted proteins | sample 1732031 | NCBI WGS metagenome assembly OVXI01 (sample SAMEA4545821, study PRJEB24839) | metagenome | biome: chicken; feature: ceca content | place: Italy | collected 2013-05 | reverse complement strand
CATAAATACTGCATTTCAAAATCAGAGAAAAAACAAAAAATTAACAAAAATTAAACATTATATTAATATTGTTGCCTCTGAAATGTTTGTGGTAGTATTGTTTTGGAATTAAGAAAAAACTGCTCAACACAATGAATATTGTGTTGAGCTTTTTAGTTTGTGAAAAATCCTTTTCTATGTCTCAAACAGCCAAAGTCGAAAACATTTTATCAATACAGTATAAAAAACCGATTAAAAAGGCATCTGTTCAAACAGATGCCTTTTTAATTCGGAGAGAGTGGGATTCGAACCCACGGTGGAAGTTTAGCTCCCACACAGACGTTCCAGGTCTGCACCTTAAACCGCTCGGACATCTCTCCTCATCGGTTTCAGGCGCAGTGCTTATGATACCATGCCTTGCCCGTTTTGTCAACGAAATTTCTCCGAATTTTTGATATTCCTTTTCCCACTTCAATATTCCCTCAGAATTCTTTCCTCTTTAAAATGTCCGCGGAGAAACACCTCCACATTGCCAAACCGGTCCCCTTTGTGTAAAATAGGGGCACAATGGGAAAATTCTGCTGCGTGGATCAGCGCGGAAGCTCCCCGCTGTGATGAAGGAGGTACGGCTTTATGCGTATTTTAGTGGTGGAGGACGAGGCGGACCTGAACCTGCTGCTGCGGAAGGTCCTGACCAAGGCGGGCTATACGGTGGACGGCTGCCGGGACGGAGAGGAGGCCCAGCTCCACCTGCTGGGCGCGGAGTACGACGCCATCCTCCTGGACGTGATGATGCCGAAAAAGGACGGCTACACCCTGGTCCGGGAGCTGCGGGAGGCGGGAAACGACACCCCCGTCCTGTTCCTCACCGCCCGGGACAGCGTCTCCGACCGGGTGAAAGGCCTGGACCTGGGGGCGGACGACTACCTGGTCAAGCCCTTCGACTTCGACGAGCTGCTGGCCCGCATCCGGGCCATGACCCGGAAGCACGCGGGGCTGCGGACCAACCGCTTCACCGCCGGGGATCTGGTCATGGACGTGGCCCAGCGGCGGGTCACCCGGGGCGGCGCGGAGATCCCCCTGCTGCCCAAGGAATTCTCCATCCTGGAGTATCTGCTGCGGAACAAGGAGCAGGTTCTGTCCCGGGAGCAGATCGAGAACCGGATCTGGAACTACGAGTACTCCGGCAGCTCCAACAACGTGGACGGCTACATGAGCCGCCTGCGGAAGAAGATCGACGAGGGCCGGGACCAGAAGCTCATCCACACGGTCAAGGGCATGGGCTGGGTCATCCGGAAGCCGGAGGACAGGGGGGAAACGCCGTGAGAAAGCTCAGCGTCAAGGTCAAGATCACCGGGTGGTACCTGCTGCTCATGACCATCATGGCAGGGCTGCTGCTGGCCTTCCTGGTGGCGGTCAGCGGCTCGGTGTCCACCCAGACCGCCATGGACCAGCTGGAGCAGACCGTCCGGGCAAATCTGCGGCAGGTGGATATGGCGGACGGCTCCCTCCAGTTTGGGGAGAACTTCCTCTTTTACGACAACGGGGTCTATACCCTGATCTACAGCCAGAGCGAGGCCCTGCTGGCCGGCCAGGTGCCTGTGGGCTTCACCGCGTCGGAGCCCTTCCAGAACGGGCTAACCCGGCCGGTGGACGTGGACGGCGCCCGGTACTACATCCTGGACTTCTGGGTCCCTCTGGGCTGGGACAGCGGGGTATGGGTCCGGGGCGTCCTGGAGGCCCCGGAGAATCCCCGGCTGATCACCAATCTTCTCTATATCGCCATGATCGCCCTGCCCCTGTTCATTCTCCTGGCGGCGGCGGGCGGCTACGCCATCGCCCGGCGGGCCTTCCGCCCCCTGGACCGGATCACCGCCACGGCGGCGGCCATCGGCGAGGCCGCCGACCTGTCCCGGCGGGTGGAGGTCCCGCCGGGGGACAACGAGTTCACCCGGCTGGCCCGGACCTTCAACCAGATGTTTGAGCGGCTGGAGCGGTCCTTCGAGGCGGAGCAGCAGTTCACCGCCGACGCCTCCCACGAGCTGCGGACACCGGTGTCCGTCATCAAGAGCGCCTGTGAGTACGCGGAGAAGTACGGGGAGACCCCGGAGGAGCGGGAGGAGACCATGGCCATGATCCACCGCCAGGCGGACCGGATGTCCCTGCTCATCGAGCAGCTCCTGCGCATCACCCGGCTGGACCAGGGGACAGGGATCAGCCTCCAGGAAAATGTGGACCTGACGGAGCTGGTACGGACCGTGTGCGCCGACCAACCCCGGGAGGAGGGCCGCCTGCTGGTGGAGGCGGAGGCTGGGATCTCCGTCCGGGGGGACGCCGCCCTCCTCACCCGGCTGCTCCAGAACCTCATCGACAACGGCTTCAAATATGGCAAACCTGACGGCCACGTGTGGGTATCCCTCCGCCGGGAGGCGGGGGAGGTCCTCCTGTCCGTCCGGGACGACGGCGTCGGCATCGAGAAGGACCAGCAGGAGAAGGTCTGGCAGCGGTTCTACCAGGTGGACCCCTCCCGCAGCGGCGGCAGCGGCGCGGGACTGGGCCTGGCCATGGTACGGAAGATCGCCCAGACCCACGGCGGACGCGTGGAGCTGGAGAGCGTCCCCGGCCTGGGCAGCGTCTTTACCCTCCGCCTCCCCTCCAACCCGGTTTGATCGCGGCCAACATGTCCAGGCGGCGGGATATCCCCGCCGCCTGGACATATATTCACAGGAGCGGCGGGGCAGGGACATCCCGAAAAAACATTTGAAAAATTTAAGTTCATTTCATGTAGATTTCATGTAGGCCCGGTAGGATAAGGCCACAACAGGAAAGGAGAACCACAACACCATGAAACGCAAGCTCTTTCCCGCCCTGGCGGCGGTTTTGATTCTGGCCCTGGCTCTGGCCGGCTGCGCTCCCCAGACCGCCCAGGCGGAGTATATCGGCATCGACGCCGCCAAGACCATCGCACTGGAGGCCGCCGGGGTGTCCGAGTCCGCGGCAGTCTTTTCCACCGCCGGCCTGGACCGGCAAAACGGCACGGACTACTACGCCGTGGACTTTACCGCCAACGGCCGGACCTATGCGTACGACATCGACGCCGTCACCGGCGTGATCATCGACAGCAGCGAGGACCAGTCCCAGCCGGCCCAGGCCACAGACGGCGGCTCCTCCGCGGAGTCCTCGGCGGACGGCACAAATTCCTCCGCCAACGCCTCCCAGTCCACTGACGGGAGCGCCGCCATCACCGAGGACCAGGCCCGGGAGATCGCCCTGGCGGACGCGGGCCTTACCGCCGAGGAGGTCACCTTCCTGAAGACCAAGCTGGACCGGGACGACGGCCGTCTGGTCTATGATGTGGAGTTCTACACCGCCGACTACACCGAATACGACTATGAGATTGACGCAGCCGACGGGACCGTCCTCTCCTCCGACTTCGACGCGGAGGGATACACCGCTCCCGCTGAGGGTTCCACAGCCATTACCGCCGACCAGGCCAAGGAGATCGCCCTGGCGGAGGTGCCCGGGGCCACCGTGGACGACATCTACGAGTTTGAGCTGGACCGGGACGACGGACGGTTGGAATACGAGGGCGCGATCTGGTACGACGGCACGGAGTACGAGTTCACCATCGACGGGTACAGCGGCGCCATCCGCAGCTGGGAGGCGGACCTCCGCTCCCGCTAAACGATACCGCCGAAATGAAATAAATATTTGAAAAATCTATCAATTATTCAGGAGGAAATTACGATGAAACTGAGAAACAAGCTGTCCCGGCGCCTCGCCGCCTTCCTGCTGTGCGCCATGGTAACGGTGGGCGCCCTGACCATGGCCGCCGGCGCCGCCGTCAGCGACGTCACCGCCCAGCTCTCCCCGGACGTCACCGTCACCGTGGACGGCGCGGCCCAGACCTTCTACAACGTCAACGGCGACGAGGTCCACCCCATCCTCTACAGCGGCACCACCTATCTGCCCGTCCGGGCCATTGGCGAACTCATGGGCAAGAACGTCAACTGGGACGCCAGCACCCGGACCGTCTCCCTCAGCGGGACCCGCACCAGCGGAACCGTCTCCGGCACACCGGACAGCGGCGCCGCCCCCGCCAGCGTCACCGCCCGCCTCTCCCCTGACGTCACCGTCACCGTGGACGGCGTGACCCGCAGCTTCACCGACGCCGCCGGGAACACCGTCTACCCCCTGCTCTACAACGGCTCCGTGTACCTTCCCATCCGGGCCATCGGCAGCCTCATGGGCAAGAGCGTGAGCTGGGACGCCGCCGCCCGCACCGTCTCCCTCTCCGGCGGCGACAGCCCCCTGGTCACTGACGCGGACAGCTTCAACAACAGCACCGGCACGGACCTGATCACCGAGGACCGGGCCCGGGAGATCGCCCTGGCCCACGCCGGTCTCACCGCCGACCAGGTCAGCTTCGTCCGGGCCAAGCTGGACTGGGACGACGGCCGGCAGGTCTATGATGTGGAGTTCTACACCGCCGACTACAAGGAGTACGACTACGAGATCGACGCCGCCAGCGGCGAGATCCTCTCCTTCGACTACGACGCGGAGCACTACGCCCCCAGCAGCGGCACCGACACCGGCGACTACATCGGCGAGGCCGAGGCCAAGCGCATCGCTCTGGCGGAGGTCTCCGGCGCCGCGGACAGCGACGTGCGCTACGCGCGTCTCGACTGGGACGACGGCCGGGCGGAGTATGAGGTGAAGATCGTTCTGGGAACTACGGAGTATGAGTTTGAGATCGACGCCGTCACCGGCGTGATCCTGTCCCGGGACAGCGATTCCATCTACGACTGACACGTGATGTAAGGAGGCCCTGATGAGCAAGAAACAGAAGTGGTTTACCCTGTACGAGGAGAGCGCGGCCGCCTCCAACCTGTCCATAGCGGGGGGCGCGGTGAAGCTGGCGGCATTGCTGCTGATGATCGCCGCCATTCCCTGCACCCTGGCCCTGCTGCTGGCGGGGTACCTCCAGCCCACGGAGGGGCAGATCCTCCTGGACGGCCGTCCCCTGCCCCAGAAGGGGATCTGCCCGGTACAGCTGATCTACCAGCACCCGGAGAAGGCCATCAATCCCCGGTGGCGGCTGCGGCAGGTGCTGGAGGAGAGCGGGCAGCTGCGGGAGGACATGCTGGACGCCTTCGGCATTGAGCGGGCTTGGCTGGACCGGTTCCCCCGGGAGCTGTCCGGGGGGGAGCTCCAGCGCTTCTGCGTGGCCCGGGCCCTGATGAGCGGCGCGGACTTCCTGATCTGCGACGAGATCAGCACCATGCTGGACGTGATCACCCAGGCCCAGATCTGGGAGGTGGTCCTGGCGGAGGCGGCCCGGCGGAACATGGGGCTCATCGCCGTGACCCACAACCGCCATCTGGCGGACCGGATCTGCACCCGGGGTCTGGACCTGCGCTCCCTGGACGCCGGGGAGAATATGTGACGCCCCCCGTTCTGTAACCGTGCGCCCAAGCGTCCACAGCCGCCTCCGTCCGCCGCAAAAGCAGCGGACGGAGGCGGCTGCGGCTTTTTCCCGCTCCTCCGCGGGAAACGACGGTCTTCGCGGATAGGGCTTTACATTTATCGGAAAACAAGCTATCATGGGGGTGATAAGCTCTGTTGCAGAGGCAACAATCAAAATGAAGCAGGCCTCACGGGGCCTGTGGGGAGGGGAACGGCCATGGACTACAGCCAGTTCGAGATTTTCCGGGACATCACGGACCGGGAGGTGGAGGCCATGATCCGCTGCTTCCACATGCGCCAGGACGCCTTTCAGCCCGGGGAGACCATCTGCACCTACGGCGACGGCGGCCAGGAGGTGGGCGTGGTGGTGGAGGGCGCGGCGGAGCTGGTCCGCTTTGATCTGGCCGGAGCCAGGACCATCCTGGAGCGGCTGGAGGAGGGGAGCGTCTTCGGCGAGGCCCTGGCCTTTACCGCCCAGCTGGGGGACTGCGTGGAGGTGGTGTGCGCCAGGCCCTGCCGGGTGCTCTTTATGGAGTACGCCCATATCATGAAGCGATGCGAGAAGGCCTGCCTCCACCACAGCAAGCTGGTCCACAACATGTTCCGCCTGGTCTCTCAGCAGACCCAGGGCCTCAGCCGCCGGGTGGAGGTCCTCTCCCGCCGCAGCATCCGGGACAAGCTCCAGTGCTACTTCCAGATCCGCCGTCTGGAGACCGGCTCGGACAGCTTCACCCTGCCCTTTACCCTCAGCGCCCTGGCCGACTACATCAGCACCGACCGCAGCGCCATGATGCGGGAGCTCAAGCGGATGCGGGAGGAGGGCCTGGTGGACATGGAGGGCCGCCGGGTCACTCTGCCGCCCCAGCGGGATTGAGCCGGGTGGATCCGCGGAAAATACGGGAAATATCACGAAATCAAATTGACTGCGGCGGGCATATGTGTTAAAATTAACGACGTATGTGCAGGAGCATACATGGGATCAAAAGCAACCGAATCTAGGTGGAAAGAGGAAACACTATGTATCGGATCGTTAAGAAGAGAGTTCTGAATCCAACTGTTACCCTGATGGAGGTGGAGGCGCCCCTGGTGGCCCGGAAGGCGGAGCCCGGCCAGTTCATCATCCTGCGAGTGGATGAAAACGGCGAGCGCATCCCCCTGACCATCGCGGACTATGACCGGGAGAAGGGGACGGTGACCATCATCTTCCAGATCGTGGGCGCCACCACGGAGAAGCTCAACCACAAGGAGGAGGGCGACTACCTCCAGGACTTTGTGGGTCCCCTGGGCAAGGCCACGGAGACCGAGGGCCTGAAGCGGGTGGCCGTCATCGGCGGCGGCGTGGGCACCGCCATCGCCTACCCCGTGGCCAAGAAGCTCCACGACGTGGGCTGCCATGTGGACCTGATCGTGGGCTTCCGCAATAAGGACCTGATCATCCTGGAGGACGAGTTCCGGGCCGCCAGCACCAACTTCATCATCGGCACCGACGACGGCTCCTACGGCAAGAAGGCCCTGGTCACCGACCTGCTCCGGGAGCAGATCGAGGCGGGCGTCAAGTACGACCGGGTCATCGCCATCGGCCCTGTCATCATGATGAAGTTCGTCTGCCAGCTCACCAAGGAGTACAACATCCCCACCGTGGTGAGCATGAACCCCATCATGATCGACGGCACCGGCATGTGCGGCGGCTGCCGCCTGACCGTGGGCGGCGAGACCAAGTTCGCCTGCGTGGACGGTCCCGAGTTCGACGGCCATCTGGTGGACTTCGACGAGGCCATGGCCCGGGGCGCCATGTACAAGGATTTCGAGCGCCACGCCTACGAGGAGACGTGCAATCTGTTCAAGCAGGAGGTCAAGTGAGATGCCTAACATGAGTTTGAAGAAGAACCCCATGCCCCACCAGGACCCCGTGGTCCGCGCGGGCAATTTCCAGGAGGTCGCCCTGGGCTACACCAGGGAGCAGGCCATTGACGAGGCCCAGCGCTGCCTCCACTGCAAGAACATGCCCTGCGTCTCCGGCTGCCCTGTGCAGATCCACATCCCCGATTTCATCGCCAAGGTGGCCGAGGGCGACTTTGAGGCCGCCTATCAGATCATCGCCCAGGACAGCGCCCTCCCCGCCGTCTGCGGCCGCGTCTGCCCCCAGGAGACCCAGTGCGAGAGCAAGTGCGTCCGGGGCATCAAGGGCGAGCCTGTCGGCATCGGCCGCCTGGAGCGGTTTGTGGCCGACTGGCACAACGCCAACGCCACTGAGAAGGCGGCCAGACCCGCCTCCAACGGCCACCGCGTGGCGGTCATCGGCTCCGGCCCCGCCGGCCTGACCTGCGCCGGCGACCTGGCCCGGAAGGGGTATGAGGTCACCGTGTTCGAGGCCCTGCACCTGGCCGGCGGCGTGCTGGTCTACGGCATCCCCGAGTTCCGTCTGCCCAAGTCCATCGTCCAGAAGGAAGTGGACGGGCTGAAGGACCTGGGCGTGAAGATCGAGACCAACGCGGTGGTTGGCCGGTCCATCACCATCGACGAGCTGATGGAGGAGATGAAGTTCGAGGCCGTGTTCATCGGCTCCGGCGCCGGCCTGCCCATGTTCATGCACATCCCCGGCGAGAACCTGAAGGGCGTCTACTCCGCCAACGAGTTCCTCACCCGCATCAACCTGATGAAGGCCTACCGGGAGGGCGCAGACACTCCCATCATGGACCTGAAGGGCAAGAAGGTGGCCGTGGTGGGCGGCGGCAACGTGGCCATGGACGCCGCCCGCTGCTCCAAGCGCCTGGGGGCCGATGTGTACATCATCTACCGCCGCTCCGAGGCCGAGCTCCCCGCCCGTGCCGAGGAGGTGGAGCATGCCAAGGAGGAGGGCATCATCTTCAAGACCCTCACCAACCCTGTGGAGATCCTGGGCTACAACAACCCCGAGGACAAGCGCGACCCGAAGAACGGCTCCGTTGTTGGCATCAAGTGCGTGGAGATGGAGCTGGGCGAGCCTGACGCCTCCGGCCGCCGCCGCCCCATTGTCAAGGAGGGCAGCGAGTTCGACATGGACATGGACTGCGTCATCATGTCCCTGGGCACCAGCCCCAATCCCCTGATCAAGTCCACCACCAAGGGCCTTGAGATCAACAAGAAGGGCGGCATCATCGTCAACGAGGAGGGCCTGACCAGCCGCGAGGGCGTCTACGCCGGCGGCGACGCCGTCACCGGCGCGGCCACCGTCATCAAGGCCATGGGCGCCGGCAAGGCTGCCGCCAAGGCCATCGACCAGTACATCCAAAACAAAGCGAAGGGTTGATCCCCTGCTTATCCAGCGCCCTGTGCCGTGCAAAACCGGCGCGGGGCGCTTTTTGCGGGCTGCGGTTCCGAATTGCTTCCGAAATAGCGGAAACCATGCCGGCGGGCATGACTTCATTGAGACTGTGCCCGGATGCGGGTACCGATACGTCCCCCGCTGAACGACGCAAAAAAACTGTCCGACTTCTTTCTATGGAAATCAGACAGGTATTTCTCTTACTCTCTCGAGAATCAATAAAAATCACAATGCTTTATCTGGCATTGACATTAAAGGAAAAATCCAACAATAAACATAATAACAGCTGCTATAGTATCTGCTACCTCTTTTGATAATCCACAGGACTGTAAAAATGCCGAAATTCCAGCTTCTGCTCCACCTGAAAACTTCTCTAGAAAATTTGCTAAAGGACCAATCTTCGAACTCAAAAAGTCGCCTATAGCATTACCAACACCGGGAATTTTTCTAATTGCTTTAATAATGTCATCCCCAAATGTCTTCAAAACTTTTGCAACGGCTTTTGCTCCTTGGAGCAAGTCAATTTGAGGTTCGGCATGACCTCCTTGATCAAGTACATTAGTAACCATATTCAGGAAATTGTCCTTTCCTCCATAGAGTCGTAGGACGGTTTCCATTATTTCGTTCAATCTTGCAGCATCTGACACATTTTCAGATAAGGCGATTGCATCAGCTACAGTATGTACAGTTGGAGTTGCCGCTAAAGCAACTTGACTGAAAGATGTCGCCCCTATTGTTCCTACCAAAGCCACTGATAAAACTCTTTGACACTTTCTTTTCATCATCTGATACCTCCAACTATAACAACAGCAACTAAAACAACAAGCCTTCCAATCAGTGCGATTGCCAGGCATAAGCCAAACATTAAAAACGCTTTCACTTTTGACTTAAAAAAATTTTGAAGATTTTCATATACCCTTTCTAATTGATGCATATGCATTTCTTTTTTAGAGAATAAATCTACAATCCCTCCCAATAACATTGCCAGCTTGGTGATAATAATTAACACCAAAAGAGTCTTAAAGAAGAACAAATTATTTGTTTTTAGTAAAATAGCACAATATACTATAATTTCAACTATTCTAAATATACGAGATAATAAAACCAACAAACGTAAAGTCGATAACCGCATCAGCTCACCTGTGAATATAAACTTAAAAATCAACTATTTATCTTTTTTATATTTTATCACTTTATTAACAACGAGTCAATATCAGTGTGTTATTTCAGTGTGTTATTTTTGTTAAATTTGTGTATTCTCAAGTTTCAGCTAGCGCATGAGCCTGACTCAGGAGCAGCTGGCGGCTCTGGTGGGCGTCCGGCAAGGTCCTGACCAAAGAAGCCATCTATCAGGCCGTCTGGCGCGAACCCTCCAACGGCTGCCTGCACGCCGTGGAAAACACGGTCTTTCAGCTGCGCCGGAAGCTGCGCCCGCTGGCCGCCAGCGGCCTGATCGAGACGGTGGCGGGCTATGGGTACCGGCTGCCTGCTGGCCTCTGCGCCGAAATGGATTGAGATATATTTCTCACATTTCTCTTGACACGCCTCCCATAAAGTGCTATATTTGTCTCACAAAGATACAAATACATCTCTTTTTGGGAGGCCTTTTTATGCAGAGAAAAACGGTGCGAGGTTTTGTGGCGGCGGGGCTGGGGTGTGCCGGTCTGATGGCCGCCGCGGTCTGGTACAGCGTCACTTACAACGAGGCGCGGCTGGTCGAGCCCATGGATTTTTCCACCTACGTGTTCCGCCCGCAGGACCTGCCCATGATCCTCGGGATACTGGCGGTGGCGGCCTACGCGCTCTGCCTGGCCGCAGCCGTGGTGCGGGCGGCGTTCCGCGCCCGGCGCGACCCGGACAGCGCCGTCTATACCCGCCGCGTCGACCCGCGGCTGGGCTGGCTGGGGCTGCTGGGCTTTTTGGGCTTTGGCGGATTTTGGACCTACAGCGTGGACAAAAGCGTCTTTCCTTTTCTGTTCTTTTTGTTCTTTGGTTTCTTTGGCTTTTTCTACGAGGGCCGGCTGTCCCACACCTTTATGGACGAGCGCTTCCGGGAAAACCGGATGCGGGCCCAGCTTTCCGCCAGCCGCATTGCTTTGGGGATCATCTTCCTGGTCACCGTGCTGCTGGGCCGGGGGCGGCTGCTGGGGAACCTGGAATATACCTTTATCGCCTATCTGGCGGCTGTCTCGCTAGCGCTGGCCCTGTGGCTGTTCCTCAGCGAATACCTGCTTTACCACTACGACCGGGACGGCGACGGCGGCGAAAGCGAGGATTGACCCATGCCGGATTTCACCTGCAAGCTGAAACAGTACCGCCAGGCCCGGGGCCTGACCCAGGAGCAGCTGGCGGCCCTGGTGGGCGTCCGGCGGGAGACCATCATGCGGCTGGAAAAAGCCCAGTACAACCCCTCTCTCAAGCTGGCAGTGGACATCTCCCGGGCCGTCGGCGCCCCTATCGAGGACATCTTTCTGTTTGACTGAGCGTGCAAAAAGCCGCCCGGCTCCCCTTTTGCAGGGGCCGGGCGGCTTTGTTTATGCAGCCGGGCGCTGTCAGGCTTTTAGGACTGGCAGGCGGTGATGAGGCTCATCTTGTAGACCTCGTCGGCGTTGCAGCCGCGGGACAGGTCGTTGATGGGGGCGTTCAGGCCCTGCAGGATGGGGCCGTAAGCGGCGTAGCCGCCCAGGCGCTGGGCGATCTTGTAGCCGATGTTGCCCGCCTCGATGCAGGGGAAGATGAAGGTGTTGGCCTGGCCGGCCACAGCGCTGCCCTTGCACTTGGTCTTGGCGACCTCGGGGGAGACCGCGGCGTCAAACTGCAGCTCACCGTCGATGGCAAGGTCGGGGGCCATCTCCTGGGCCTTGAGGGTGGCGTCATGGCTCAGGGCCACGGTGCCGCCCTTGCCCGAGCCCTTGGTGGAGAAGCTCAGGACGGCGACCTTGGGGTCGATGCCGAAGATCTTGGCGGTCTTGGCGGTCTCCACCGCGACCTCAGCCAGCTTGGCGGCGGCGGGCAGCTTGACCTCGCCGGTGGCCTTGTCCACGGTGTCCTGGTAGTCAATGTTGATGGCGCAGTCGCCCATGGCGATCCGCTTCAGGCCCTCTTCGCCCCAGTCGCGGTCCAGGATGAAGCAGGAGCTGACCAGGTGAGCGCCCTTCTTGGTCTTGATCAGCTGGAGGGCGGGGCGGACGGTGTCCGCGGTGGAGTAGGTGGCGCCGCCCAGCAGGCAGTCGGCCTTGCCCATTTTGACCAGCATGGTGCCAAAGTAGTTGGACTTCTTCAGCAGGTCGCGGCACTCCTCGGCGGTCATCTTGCCCTTGCGCAGCTCGACCATGGTGTTGACCATCTCGTCAAAGCCCTCGTAGGTATCGGGGTCGATAATCTCAGCGCCGGAAATATCAAAGCCGCCTGCCGCAGCCGCCGCCTCGCACTCGGTCTTGTTGCCGACCATGACGACCTTCAGGATCTGGCCGGCCAGCAGCTTGCTGGCGGCTTCCAGGATGCGGGGATCGCTGCCCTCGGTGAAAACGATGGTCTTGGGGTTCGCCTTCAGCTGCTCTACCAGCGGCGCAAACATATCTGCCATTTTGATTACCTCCGATGTCGTTCCAGTATGGTGGCGCATCGTGTTGGACACAACACGCTCCTTCCCCTTTATTTTAACACAAGACGCTAAAACTTCAATACGGAATTGGGATTTTCTATGAAATTTTGTGCTTTTGAGGCGGCGGCAGGGGGCGCCGGGCGGGGG
>OVXI01000278.1_pt1 | contig 12655 bp, 8 predicted proteins | sample 1732031 | NCBI WGS metagenome assembly OVXI01 (sample SAMEA4545821, study PRJEB24839) | metagenome | biome: chicken; feature: ceca content | place: Italy | collected 2013-05 | reverse complement strand
GTATTCGTCGGCGGTCTGCCAGCCCGTAAGGGGGTCGTCGCCGGATTCCGGGTCTTTGAAAATTACCCCGGCAAGGTCGCGCTTGATCTGCTCAATCCTGTCGCTTCCGCCACCCATAAGGCTTGCCATAAAGCCCAAATCCACGCAGGCTTTTTCCCCGATGGAAACTGCAAGGGCTTCGGAGGCGGTGTCCACCCGGCTGACTGCGATATATGGCTTGATGGTGCGTTTGCTGAACATGGTGGCCTTGCGTTCCAGATTCCCGTTTTCGTCCAGCACTTCAAGGGAACACAGGATAGGAAAGCTGCTGTCCGGGGAAAAGGCGGTGGTGTTGGCGCGGCTGTTCAGCAGCCCGTATTTTGCGGTAAAGCTGTCGTACAGGCGGTTCAGTTCCCGCTGTTCCCGTTCTACAATTTCGTCCGGCGCGCTTTCCGTCTGGTATTCGATCAGCCGCCGCACACAATCGCGGATGGCGATCATACCCTTTACGCGGCTCTGGCCGGTAAGGGACTGCTCCACAGGGAACATCCGGCTGTTTTCCCGGTAATAGATCGCCCCGTCCACCAGCGTAAAGCTGAAATTGCGGACGTTCGGGTCGGCGGGGATGGATTTATCCTCTTCCTCGCCCTCCAGTTCCTCGATTTCGTAGTCGGCGTATTCGGCATGGAGATTCTGCACAGCCTCCGCCAGCAAATCCGAAAGGCTTTCGCCCTCAAAGGGCTTGCAGGTGGTTTCCTTGGCGTTGCCATACATCATGTCGTCAAACGCCATTTCGCCCAGCACCATCTCCGGGTGGTCGATAAAATACTGGTTGATCGGCACTCCGTTTTCCGTCTGCCCAAGATGCAGCCATTCCAAACCGGAATCCGCTTCCGGCATACTCACGTCGATCAGCTTTTCGCGCTTTTGCAGGAAGATGATGTCTGTCGTTACCTGCGTACCGGCGTTGGCGTAAAAGGCGTTGTTGGGTAAACGGATTGCGCCGATCAGTTCGGCGCGCTCTGCAATATATTTGCGGACATTGGGATTTTGCTTATCCATCGTCCCCTTGGAGGTGACGAACGCTATAAGCCCGCCCGGGCGCACCTTATCCAGTGTGCGGGCGAAAAAGTAATCGTGGATCAGGAAATGGTGCTTGTCATACCGCTTGTCGTGGAGGGAATAGCTGCCGAACGGGACGTTGCCGATAGCAAGGTCGAAAAAGCTGTCCGGCAGTTCGGTATCCTCAAAGCCCTGCACCGCGATACTGTTCTGCTGGTAAAGCTGCTGGGCAATCCGCCCGGTGATGGAATCCAGTTCCACGCCGAACAGCTTGCTGTCCTTCATGCTCTCCGGCACAAGCCCAAAGAAATTGCCGATCCCGCAAGATGGCTCTAACACGTTGCCGGTGCGGAAGCCCATATTTTCCACCGCCTGATAAATGGCCTTGATAACGGTGGGAGAAGTGTAATGGGCGTTTAAGGTGGTCGCTTTGGCGGCTTCGTATTCCTCCGGGGAAAGCAGTCCATACAGCTCGGCAAACTCGTCCGCCCACTGTTCGTTGTTCTCGTCGAACGCCTGCGGCAAGCCGCCCCAGCCCACATAGCGGGACAGGATTTCCTGTTCCTCTGGTGTGGCAAGCCTATCGTCAAATTCGATTTCCTTCAAGGTGCGGATGGCGGCGACATTGTTTTTGAATTTGGTCTTTGCACCGCCCTCGCCCAAATGATCGTCAGTAATGCGGAAGTTATGGCGCTCGCTGCTGGGGATTTCCGGGTGCAGCACAAAGGGCGAAACCTTTTCCCTGCGCGCAGGCGGCGGGGCGGGCAGTTCTTCTTTTTTGGCCGGTGTTTCTTCCTGCGCCGGTGCAGTCAAATCAATGACGACAGAACGCAGTTTGACCGGCTCCTCTTGCTTTGGCTGTTCCTGCTCCGCAAGCAGCCGCCGCACTGTGTCGATATTCTCAACTCGGCTGATGGGAAAGCCCACGCTTTCCTCAAAGGTCAAATCCCGTAAACTGGCCTTGTCGTCATGGACGCTCTCCACCACGAAGCGACGTTCATCTATTGAGATTTCTTTTCCAAGAATCTCATCGGAAACCGTCATTTGCTGTTCATAGCGGTTAATATCCTGCTCCGAAAGCCATTCCGGTTTTTCAGGAAGCGCAGCATACAGCTCCCGCATTTTAGCGATCTGCTTTTCAACGCTTCCCGCCCAAAGGTGTTTTTCTGACCGTCCGCCAGCGCCCAAATAGTAATCGCAATCTATTCGCAGCCGGTCTAACAAGCGATAGTCATTAGAATAATCCGGGGGTTCCGACTGTTCCCGGATAAGGCCGCTTCGCAAATTGCTTTCAAATTCTTCCCGCCGCATGGAAACAGGAGCCTGCTGGGGCAGATCGGGAAAGGTGTACCAAACCTCGTTTTCCTCGATACGGGTGAGGACAAATTCGGAGCTGCCTTTCCCGTCCTCGCTGAAAATGACAAAGTGGTCGCCTGCCGCATATTCCAAGGGCGGCAGTTTTGCCCGTTCCACTGCAAGCCATTCGGCGGCTTGCTTTTCGCTGACCGCCTTTTTAACTTCCTCCAGATAGGCTTGCGCCTGCCATTCGCTGGTGAACTCCTCGCTTACGCCCTCATCGTCCACATAAATAGCTTCGGTTTGATCGTCCCAAACCGCATAACCGTCATCGGTTTCAATCAGGAAAAATCGTTCCTCCGGCGGCAGCGCGCTGGCTGCGGCGATTTGCTCCGCCTGACGCAGCATTTCATCGGCGCGGGAGGCAGGCTGACGGTTTTCGTACTGCTCCTCCGCAAAGGCGATCATCTCGTCAAAATCGAGATTGGCAAGATATTCGTTGAGGTCGCTCAAATCCTTACAGGAAATCGCGCTGACGGTTTCCCCGTCCACCTGATACACCAGCCGGGAATCCACAAGGTCGGCGCTGATTTCAACAGTGTGCTTTCCGTCATGGGTTCCGGCCATAGCCAAATCAACGTGATGAAGGTCGGAAAAATCCGCTTCCTGTTCAAATACCTCCATACAGTAACCGTTGATCAGGCGCTTTGCTTCCATGAGGGCGGGCGGCTCCGTTTCCTCCGGCACAATCAGGTGGTCGTTCATGGGATTGTCCCGCACCTTTGCGTCGAACTCTGTCCGTGGCAGCACCTTATTGATGAGGGGGAAGCCCACGTCAAAGAGCCTGACTTCGTTTTCGTCAAAGGCAAGGATTTCGTATTCCTGTGCGCCAAGATAGACGGTATCGCCCAAATGGTATTCGTACCGGGCGTTTTCTTTTTTGGCCGGCGTGTTTTCCTGCGGGGCGCGGCTCAAAATCTCCCGTGCAGCCGCAGCTTCGGCGGCTCTCTGCCGCATTTCCTCCGCCTGTTCCAGATAGGCGGGGTAATGCTCTTTTTCCTTGGGGGAAAGGTAGCGGTCAAGCTGTATCAGCTCCGCAATCCGCTTGGCCGCTTTATTCCATGAAAGCGTAATGCTCGCAGTGGGGCTGGAAATACTGCCCCTGCTAATCCTGATTCCTTTTCCGTCGTGCCATTCATCGATCCGGCTGGCTGCAATTTTCGGATATGCGCCGCCAATCCCATATTCCTCTTTGAGAAACGCGGCGTTCTCGCTTTGGGACAGGCTCTTTTGAAACTGCTCATAGATACGGTATTTGCCATCTTCAATGCCGCTTCCGTCCTGCAATACCGCGTCGATGTCCTCTTGGGAAATGGAAAAAGCGGAGGCTTTTTCTGCGGCTTGTGCCGCTGCCTCCGCTTCAATGGTATTCTGTTGTTCTTCCGGGGTGGGTAAAAGGGTTAATTGTAGATGAGTTCCCGGAAGATTATTTCCTCCGCCGAGTCGCGGATCGCGTTCATCCTGTGCACCCATTCCATCTGGTCGCGGGCTTTCAGTTCCTCCGTCACGCCATCCTGCGCCGCCATCCCTTTCACGATCTGCTCCATGCGGTTCTGCGCCGCTTCCTCGATCTCCATCAGGTGCTCGGTCAGCTTGCCTGAGGTGAGAAGATTCGTGAACAGAATCCTGTGGTGTTCCTTCAGATACGAACGTCGGAGCAAGGCGTATTTGCCCAAGTGTACCTGCGGCTGTTCCGGTACTGCCAGATTCGGCAGACGGTAATCGCCCTGATTGGTATATGTCAGTTCCATGTTCAGCACTCCTTTCCGGCTGGTTTGTTCTTTCTGTGTTTTCAGCATACCGCGCCTTTGCGGTTTCTGCAAATGTGCGATTTGTATTTTTGCCCGCCCTTTGCAGATTGCGGACGGTGCGGGAAATCTCCGCAAGCCCAATTTCCGCAATATCACGGGTGGCCACGCCGATGGCGTTGACCGTTTCCGGGGTATTAAAATTCAAAAGGGGTGCAAAATCCTCGCGCCCCAGATATTCGTCTGCGTTCAGGCCGCACCGTGTAAGGAAGATATATCCCACGCTGGCTTGCAGCGCGTTCCGGTAGGCAACCTCGACATTCAGGTCGTCCAGCTCTTCCAAAAAGCTGCCCTCGCGGGAAATCAACAGGTCGGAAAGGTAGTCCGGCATATTGTCCTCAACAGCGTTTTTGGCTGTGGAGAGCAGCGCCGCCGCCAAGTTTTCCTTGCTTTCCAGTTCCCCAAAGCGGTTTTCAAGGCTTTCGATCACGTCCGCTTCCTGTCCCGACTGCACCTCCCAAAGAGGGACGGGGCGGGCAAAACGGCTTTCGTGGGTGTCGGAAATATCAAAGTAATATTTCAGCCGCGTCCCGTGGACATATTCGCGGTCAAACACCGCAATGCCGGTTGCACCCCGGTTGACCCACCGCCCAAACCGCTTGTTCCATCCGTTTTTGCCCTCAATCGGCAAAACTGCGGTAGCGTCCGGGCGCTGTGCGTAGATGAGCACCAGTTCGTCAAACGGAAGCCGGTAGTTCCGGCAGGCGGAGCGCAGGAACGAAGTCCAGTTTTCAGGGCGGGAGGTAATTTCCCGTATAGATTGCCGGTACAGTTCGGTAATCTGTTCATATCTCCGCGCCATTTTTGCACCTCCTCATCGTTCATATTCCCGGTTTTTCTTTTTCGCCGGTTTTATGGGATTTCCATTGTCGTCGTAGTTTTTCGGGTCGGCGGCGGGCGTTTGCCAGCCGAACAGGGAACCGGCCAGCATAGCGGCCTCCTGCTTCTTGGTAACGCCCATAGTGTCATTCGCAATATCTGCCGCTTCCCGTGCGGTTTTCCCGGCAATTTGCATTTCGGAAGGGATATAGCCCATTTCACCCTTTTGAATGATAATCAGCTTATCTGCGGAAGGGAGGGTGCTGAAGCACTTTTCCGGCAAAGACGAGCGCATGGGGATTACCTTGCTTCCGGTTTCCTCCATCATCTCGGCAAACTGACAGATATGATACAGGTTATTGCTTCCGATCTCGGCATGGGTTTCGTCGATATACCGGCACGTCCGCAGCGTTTTTTCCCCGTTAGGGCGGGTAATTTGGATTTGCTCTCCGTCTGCGATTCGGAACAGTTCCCGGTATTCGGGGGTGATGAATCGGATTCCGTTTTTGGCTTTTTCCATGTGGGCGTCCAAATGCTCTTTGACGTAGCAGAATACATAGAAATTGTAGTCGTCCACCATCGGGTTGCAGCGTATTAAGAAGCTGTGCCGCCCTTTGTCGATACGGAAACCGTATTCCTCGCAGTAGTTGCCCTGAAAGGCGCTGTCCGGGTTGTCCTTGCAGAAAAGCCGCATGGCATTGCGGCTTTCAAACAGCCCGCCGCCCACATCTTCAAAGCGCAGGGCGTTGACGACCTTATCAAACTCGTCGCCAAAATCATCGGAACGGAAGCCCTTGATATGATCCTGCCATAAGGTATAAAACTCCGTGCCGGTTTTCCCAAAGTCGCCGCGCAGATACCCGATACTGCCGGTCTGCGCCCGAATCTGGCTGCTCTGCTGATAGGCATACAGCCTTTCCTCCGGCTGCATGGGTTTGATGGTAAGCTGCATTACCGTTCACGCTCCTTTTTCTTTTTTTCAGGCTGCTCCTGCCCCCGGCTCTGGTATTCCAGTTCCTGCCCGGCGCGTTCCAATAAGTCCCGTTCCGCCGCTTGGCGGGTAGAAAAATAATGCCCCCAAAAGTAGTTGTCGCCATTCTTACACTCCCATGTTACAAACGGGGCCGGAGCGTTCGGCATTTCCCCGATGACAAACTCCGCTTTTCCAATATGGACGGAATCGGTGATGGTATATCCCGCATTTGTACGCATTTCCATTTATCGTGCCTCCTTGTCGCTTCGGCGCTGTTCTTTTTTCGCCTGTTCCTGCTGCAAAATCCCGGAAAGGCGCTCTTTTGCCCATTCGGGCAGTTTATCCGGCTTTACTACGCCCTGAATGTCATACCGTTCCCATCGGATATGCCTGCCGGAATACAGGTTGATACAAAAACAGGCGTTCCCACGGGCGTTTGCCTGCGCGCCATTACCGCCTGTAACATACACAAGCTGGTGGTTTACTGTGCGGTATTCCGGGGCAAGGGCGCTGGTCTTGACCGCCACGATTTTCCCCTCGATACATTCGTCATAGCTGTTGGGAAAGCAATCGCCGGGGGTTAAGGGCGCAAGGGGGACAGACGCCTGTTCCTGTTCAGCCAGCACCTTTCCGGCCTGCTGCTGGATTCGCTCCCCAAACAGCTTCATCATTTCGGCAAAGTTATCGCCCACCATGCAATCGCTGTATTCATAAAAAAGCTCGTTGGCGGTATAAAAAGCGCAGAAATATGGCTCGGCATTGGTTTCATCCATGCCGAATACGACCTCCTTGCCGCCAATCCGCACCGCTTGGGTGATTTCATAATTTTCCGCCATCCGCTTTTCAACGACTTCTTGTGTAGCTTCTATCTCTTGATCTCCCTTGGTCTGTCTTTCCTTATCCTCTAAAATCAGCATTTTGAGATATAGCCCCGGGTCTTTCTGCTGATAAAACCATTCCTGCACTTCGGTATCTTTGAGTGAAAACTGTAACGTAAACCGCTTGACCTTTTTCCGGTACGCCTCATAGCTGTCACGGTGTTTTTTGTAATAGCTTTGTCCTTCTACCGGCATGGTCTTATCCCTCCGTTTCCCGTGAAATAAGGCGCTTCATTTCCTCGATACCGTCAGGGATTGGTTTTCCCAGCAGATAGGTAGCAGCTTCTCGCCATTCTTTCTGCCGGTAGGCCGAATCGTCCAGCAACAGCAGATCGGCCAGCGCCGCGCGGCGGTTTATCGGATTCAGCCGAAGGTCGGAAACAAAGCAGCCCTGTTTTTTCGCCAGTATGTCGAGTACATGGGGTTTATCCATTGTCCCGCCTGCTTTCTTCGGCCTTTTGCAGCAGTTCTTCCACCAGCCTGCCAGCCCGCAGGGTGTTCTGTTCGGCAAGCACCCTGTTCTGCACACATAAAACCGCGCGGATATTGGGGACGGTAATGCCGGGAATCTCCACCATTTCCTCCGGCGTGACGGTCAAAAGCTGTACCGGCGAATAGCCCGCCTGTGCGAAAATGCGGAACAGCCTTGCTTCAAATCGTTCCTTTTTCATTGAGAATCCATCTCCTTTGCATATTTTTAGGGATATGTAAAGGGGGCGGCTTTTCAGCCGCCCGCAGGGGAATTGCTATTTCTTTTTCCTGTTACGCACATACAGGAATACCAGCCCCGCCACAATGAAAACGACAAGGCCGATGGCGATGATAGAGTTCAGTTCCATTATTCAGCGTCCTCCTTTTTGCGTTTTTTCAGGCCGATCACGCCGAGCGTAACAGCGCCCACGGCGGAAACGCCCATCAGGGCAGCCCACAGCCACGGTTTGCTGTCGTCGCCGGTTTTCGGCGTATCCCGCAATTCATTGTGCATTTCGGCTACGGTGGTCTTATCGGCCAGAATCGTTACCGTCTTATCCGCAGGCAGCACATAGTTGGCGCTGGCCTCGTTGGACACCTCCGAAACGGTGTAATCGCCCACGCGCAGTTCCACATGGATTTCACCATTTTCGTCGGTCACAAAGGTTTCGTCATAACCGTTCGCGCCGGTAATGCGGAAAGAAAAGCCTTCCAGTTTTCCATCGCTGGACGTTTTTTCGATCCGCAAAGCGCCGGTCTGCGCCATATTCACAAAGCCAATTCCTGCCTCGTTTTCCACCTCGTAGGTCTTATCCTGTTCGGTGATCTCCACATAGTAGGCATTTTCATCCAGCAGGAACGAATCCGGCGCTTTGGATTCTTTTACGAACACGCCGCCATACTCCACATGGGTCATTTCATAAATGCCGGTGCTGGTTTCCTCCATAAGCCCCAGCAATTCGTCGCCCTCGTCCAGTTCCTGATTCCCGTTGCTGTCGCGGTACACTTCAAATTCAGCGCCCGTCAATTTGTTGCCGGGGTAATCCTTGTCCACCTTGGTCAAGCGGAGATTGCCATAGATTCGCTGGTTTTCGATGGTAATTTCCACCACAGCCCCGTCCTCGTCAATCGTCACGGGGAATACCTCATCGGAAAGCGCGAATCCGGTCACGCCCTGCACCTCTTTTAACAGCCAGTTTCCGTAGGGTACGCCCTCAAAACTGAAGCTGCCATCCTCCAAAGAAGTTGCGGTAAGGATTGCGTTTTCGGCGGTAAACTCGGTTTCATCTTCCCGGAACAGCCCGATTACAGCGCCCTCAAGCCCTGTACCGTTTTCGTCGGTTTTCATGCCCTTGATTTCGCCGCGAATCAACTTGTTCTCAATGGCTTCGCCATTGTTGGCCTTGATTTCCACAACCGGAACGGAAGCGCCCGCATATTCAAAGGTAAAGGGGAAGGTTTCGCCATTCAGCAGATAGTGGCTGTCGGTCGAGAGTTCTTTCAGGTAAAAGCTGGCGAAAGGCAGATCGGTCTGGCAAACGGCGCTGCCATTTTCATTCAGGGAGAGGATTTCCATTAAACCGTCTGCGGGGATCACCGACCCGTCCGCCGCCACAATATCCTCCTGTGCGAACAGGCCAAAGGTAACCGCTGCGCTTTCACCGTTCGTGCCAAGCTGGAATCGCTCGTCCTGCTCCAACACCTTATCCAGCGTTACCTTTACTTTCTGGCGCTCGTTGTAGAAGCCGGTGCTGGTTTCCGTGATTTCGATTTCCTGACCGGCATAGGTTAATTCCACAACCTGCGGCTCCGCGCCGGTATCGGTCATACCATAAGGGAATTCAGTTTCGCGGATTTCAAATTTCCCAAGATACAAAGGCTTGCTCTGGGCTGTCCCGTCCGGCCCGGTAGTGATGGTATCGACAACCTCGCCTGCGGAATAGCGCAGCGTCCCGTCCGGCGTGTAAACATCTTCCACAGCGGTAATTTCAAATACCGCACCGGACAAGCCCTGTACTTCATAGACGGGCTGGTACACACTATTGTTTTCCGTAACGGAGGCAAACACCTCGCCGGTTTTGCTAACCTTGATAACGCCTTTCTGCGCGACGTTTTCCTTGACGACCTCAATGATGGTCACGCCGCCCTCCTCGCTGGAAGCGTCCTGCGTTACATCAAAATACACCGGCTCGGTGGAAAGGGTGTACCCATAGGGGGCCTGCACCTCGACCAAAGAAAAGCCGGTGCCATATTCAAGCGGCTCCGGCGTAATCAAATAGCCCTCCGCATTGGTGTAAAAGGTATCAATCTCGGTGATTTCGGGATAGGTGAAAGTCTGCGTAATCAGGCTTCCGTCCGGGTTGTATAGCTGGAAGCCAGCGCCAGCGTAGGGGATCACCTGTCCGGTTTCCGCGTCCACCTTGACGATCTTGATATGGCTCTCAAAGTTGGCGTTGTTGATGAGATAGCGGTAGGTCTGCCCGTCCTGCGCGATATACACATCAAAATCGGACATGAGTTCCCTGCCGGGCCAGCCCACCGTCTGGTGAACCGTGTAAATCCCGTAAGGCATATCCTTTGACTGGCAGAAGCCATTTTCATCGCAGGTGAGGTAATCGCGCTCGGATTCCTTGGCATTTTCATAGCTGCCTGCCGATTTCAGATAGATTTCAAACTCTGCGCCTTCCTCCGGCGTTTCAATCTGCGTTTCGCCATCGTCGGTATGCTTGATGATGGCGATATTGCCCTTGATGATTTCTTCCGTTGCGTCGATGGCGGTATCGTTCAGTTCAATCTCATACAGCTCCGGCTCTGCGCCCACAGGGTAGACGGTGGGGTCTAACAGATAGCCCTCGCTGGGGTTGATTTCCCGAATCGACCAGTCCGAATCACAGACGTAATACTGGGTGGTAAACTGGCTGTTTTCATCGGTGGTATAGCTGTCGATCAGGGTATCGCCCTTGTAGATTCCATAGGTGGCTCCGGCAAGGGAAGCGTCGCCCTGTGCTGTCCCGGTTTCGCTGTCGCTCTTGGTAACGGTAACACGGAACTTTTTGAGGATATTCTGGAAACTCTTGTGGGTGACTTCATTCCACTCGATTGCCGCGCTCTGCGCTTCGGGGACGACGTAGCGGATGGCGACGTCCACCTCCTCCAGCACATAGCCCGTGCCGATCAATACGTCCTCAAAACGCGCCACGCCGGTGGAATCCGCCACCGCATATTCGTCAACCTCCAAACCGGAAAGGGACGTGCCATACAGGTGAAAGGTCGCGCCCTCCACAAGCCCGTCCTCGCTGGTCTTGGTGACTTCCAGATCGCCGCGTTTGAGGGTGTTGTTGAAATGCACGGAAGCAGTCTGCCCGCTGACGATGGTAACGCGCTGCGATTGCTGCGGCTCATAGCGGTCAATCGCCTGTTCGGTGACGGTATAAACGCCCGGGTTGAGATCGGAAATGTCGATTTCACCCGCCGAATTGGTCGTCCTTGTTTCATGGAAGCCCTCGCCGGAAATGGTAAAGGAAATGCCCTCCACCTTACCGTCCTCCGAGGTCTTGATGAGTTTCATGCCGCCTGTCTTGACTTCCAGATTCAGATAACCGGTAACCGGGTCGGAAACCGTTACGCCATAGGTGGTGTAGTCCTGCTGGCCGCTTCCGATTTTTCCGTCCGTCCAGACGACTACGCCGCTTCGCTGCCCGTTGATCTTCTCCGCTTTAATGGAAACCGAGCCTTTGATGGCGGTATCAGAGGAAATCGTCAGCTTGTTGCCGCTTGCGGAAATATCCAGCCCTGCGGCGCTGCTGGTAAAGGTAAAGTTGGAAAGGACGTTGTTTTCGTCCGTCAAAGTTACAGAATATTTTTCACCGTCCCATTTCAGTTCATAGGAACCGGCGCTGGTGCTGCTATGGGAAAAGAAGCTGGGCAGCATGGTATGGCGCTGCACCTGATTTTCAATGGAATCGTACTGTTCAAAAATCAGGTCATACAGGGGGTGATTGGCGCTGATATAGTCCGTAACGCTGTCCTTTCCCTGCGCCGCAGCATTCACATGGTTAAACTGGCTGTCGCGCTCACCTACAACGGTTTCCCACACCAGAAGCTGTGTGGCGATATATCCCGCGATGTCCTCCGCGTCGGCAGAGTCGCGGCTGTCCCATGCGGTGCTGGCATTGCCCTGCCAGCCATATTGCATGATCCGCCCAAGGTACTCTTTGATAGTGGATGGCGAAATAATGGGGTTCATGTCCGAGGGGTAATTATCCCAATAGCTTTCATCCCGCCCCTGATACTTGTCGCCGGTATGAACGCCGACGCCCGGCTCAATACAGTAAACCGCGCGGCCATTAAAGGAATCCTGCGCGTGGACGGTAAAGTGGCTGCTTTCGTCCACCGTCCAGCCGCCCATCAGGTTGAGTGCCGGATGGTCCCAGCCGGTTTTCTGCGGGTCTGCGCTGCGGGGAAGATCCACAAGGTAGGTGGTCATTTCTTCACCGGCGGCAAAGGCCGTGATCCCCATCCCCGAAAATACTCCAAAGCACATGAGCAGTGCAAGCAGCATGGAAAGGGGCTTTTTCAATGCTTTCATTAAGCTACCTCCTTAAAATTAGGCACAAAAAAAGCACACCGTTTTACCGATGTGCCAGTCTGTGGATATTCATAATTGATGGCATAGAAAAAGGCGGCGGGGCATTTTTACCCTACCGCCTTGACCGGTCAGCACATTTCATTTACCCATTCCTGAACGTCCTCCAGCGACAATTCATAGCGGCTTCCCACCGCAACGGAATTGCTGTCCAGCGAGATAATCATATACCCGCCGAAATTGTCCGGGGAAACTGCACGTGGGGATTTGTGAAGCGCATAACCGGCTTTCTGCAAAACACGACGAAGCTCCCGTTCTTGGGAATATCCTGTACGCATGAGAATACCTCCTCGTTCGATATTCCATGCCAAGCCACGCCATGCCCGTCGTTGTTTATGGGTTTATTCTAACACGCTTTGATAAAACAGGCAATTACCTGCCAAAAAGAACGGTTTTTGTTTCTCACCGCCTTTCCTTTACGCACAGCCGGTATGCCAAAAGCATTTTCTACGGTAAGTGCTGGCTTTTTTCACGGGAGCATTTCTTCTTTCACCGCCATTGCAGAGGATTGTGGAAAACCGGCAAGGGTGCGGCTCCTGAAAAAGCGTTGGCTGCTCCCCAGTTCTTCTTTTTTAGCTGGTTTAGCTGGTAATCGAGGGGGAGAGGTGTGGAGAGGGGGAACAGCGCAAACTGCTGATTTTACCAAATGGGCGCACTGCTCCCT
>OVXI01000277.1_pt1 | contig 12687 bp, 10 predicted proteins | sample 1732031 | NCBI WGS metagenome assembly OVXI01 (sample SAMEA4545821, study PRJEB24839) | metagenome | biome: chicken; feature: ceca content | place: Italy | collected 2013-05 | reverse complement strand
CGTGGTATCCCGCCGGAACTAATGTAAGTGAAGCCCGGAAAGCCTTGTGGGACAAGGTTTTCCGGGCTTCATATGTAACCCAGATAGCGCCGTGGTTATTGTAAGTGCAGTCAAAATAGATAAAAAATATAGCGGTCATTCATCAAATCTGCATAAACAGTTGACATAATCAATTTTCTTGATATAATGGAATTAAATTAAAATAATTACATATAATTTAATGGGGGGTGAATACAGTGAAAGTGGATTATCGCAAATTATGTGTAGACCTGTTTGGAACGGATGACGTAAATGAATTAACAAAAATCGCTCGGACATTCAAAGAAAAGAATTCTCGAAATGCAGGCCGGAAGAAAAAATTTACTCCGGGAGATGTGAAAACGATCCGCAGCTTGATTGAAAATGGAATGACAGTGAACGAAGTAGCAGAGCGGTTCCAAACCTCCCGACAAATAATTGGTAAGTATCTCAATGAAAAACCGGCGGAAGGCTATACATTGCGAATAACTTATATGTATCAACAGCATCCCTGCACGATTATTGATGTGGATTTTCTAAATCAAAGAGTCATGATTCAGAATAAAACGAAGGACATGCTTCACCGTGCGTTTGGCGTCATTGAAAATCCTACTTGGAATGACTTTGAAATGTTTTTAAAGGATCGCTGTTTTTCTTCCACTCGCGGCAATGCCAAGGAAATATTGAAGGAACTTCAGCTTACATCTTATGATCCTTTACAGATTGTAGAAAAAACGCGGGGCCGGACAGCTGAAGATAATATGTGGTTGAAGTTCAATTATTACCCGATGGAAGGAGCGGCCTATGGTCAGAATTAATCTTGATGCTATTGAGCAAGAACCAATCCTAGGACACACTTCGAAGGGCGACCAGCCGAAATGGCAGTTGGATGGCAAGTGGTACAAAGCTGACCACATGGGCTACGAAGCGTTGGCTGAAGTTGTGGTATCTCAGTTGCTGAAGCAGTCCAATGTGCCCGACTTTGTCGAATATAGGCCTGTGTTGATTCAGTATCAGGGAAAAGAGATTCCTGGTTGTGTCAGCAAAAACTTTCGGAGAAAAGATGAGATGTTGGTGTCATTTGAGCGGCTACACCGCACCTATAAAGGTCGAGGTCTGGCGGCGGCGCTTGGCGGAATAAACAAACCGCAGGGACGGATTCGCTATACGATAGACTTCATTGAGCAAACTACCGGCCTGACCGGAGTAGGAAAATATCTGACACTGCTGTTGGAGCTGGATTCTTTCTTTTTGAACGAGGACCGCCATACAAACAATCTGGCTGTTATCCGAAATGAGAAGACGAAGGAATTTCGCCTCTGTCCAATTTTTGATAATGGCTTGGCCCTGTTGTCCGACCTCAATGATTATCCTTTGGACAAGGATGTTTATGATTGCATTAGGTGCGTTCGTGCCAAGCCATTTGATTTGGACTTTAATGTGCAGGTTGAAGCCGCTGAAGAGTTATACGGAATGCAGCTGAACCTCTCCTTTTCCAGAAAAGAGGTATCCAAGGAATTGAAATTCGTGACAGAGTTGTATGGCGAGAAGATTTACTGTAGAGTAGAGCAAGTACTGTTTGAGCAAATGCGGAAATATCAAGTATACTTTTAGCATTGGCCGATACCATTTGGCGTATTGGATAGCTGAAATAGAATTGGTGCCAGATTTTGTAAAGGAAAAGAAGGTTGAAACATTGTGATTTAAGTACCATTCCGAAAAAGAGCGCATAAGACCACGCCCCCTAAAAGCGGGCGAAAAATGAAGTTATGCTAAAAGCCTAAGCAGTAGTTGGAGCAGTCACCAGATAACCTTGCCGCTGGAGAATAAAGATGGCTTCTTCCACGGAAACCTCACGGTGTGCAGGTGGCTGATCGCCCTTGCGGTAGAGTTCAGGGTTGTACGGCTCGTTCTTCTTGAGCATATTGTAGATAGCCGTAAGGAGCATTCTGGCAATGGCAATAATGGCTTTCTTGTGCCCTCGGCGCTTTTTGAGAGCCAGGTAGCGATTACGGACTTCCGGGAATTTCCTGGCGCGAATCGCATTGAGGGCACATTGAACAAGCAGCGGCTTGATGTAAGCACCGGCCCGGCTAATTCTTGTGGTTTTCTTCTTCCCAGCACTTTCATTGTTCTGCGGCGTAAGCCCAGCCCAGGAGCAAAGATGCTTTGAGGTGGGGAACACGGACATATCCACTCCAATCTCAGAAATAATGCCAACAGCGGCAAAGGATTGGATACCAAGCGCCGTCATAACAAGATTGAGCTGGGGAAGGTATTTCTCAGCAGTTGTCAGAATCAGCGATTCCAGATTGAGCTTGCACAGTTGGAGGCTGTCCATGTGGGAACGGATGATGCGGAGCTTTTCAGCCTGTTCTTCACACATCTCTCCATCCACAGCGGCGAGCACCTGTTCATTGGTTGCCTTCATGCCTTTCGTACGGAAACCGGAAACATCCGTAATTTTCTCCGATGGATTTTCCAGAATACGGGCAGTGATTGTGGAGGCGGCCTTGCCGAACACATCTGAGAACACATCATCCAACTTGATATTGGAAACGGTTAGGCAGTTCTGTGCCCGGTTTTTCTCGCCGGTAGTGAAATTGGTAAGTTTCCAACGATAACGAACCAAATCCCGAAGCTGGCGGATATCTGCTGGTGGGATAAAGCTTCCAGCGACAAGGTCGTGCTTGAAGATGTCAGCAATCCACTTGGCATCCCGTTTGTCTGTTTTCTTGCCCCGGATAGCTTTCACATATTTAGGGTGAGCAAGGACAATGTTGCAGGTGGGTTCCAGGATGTTGTAGATGGGAATCCAATACTTCCCTGTGGACTCCATACAGACATCCCGGCAGCCATTCTCAGCCAACCACGTTGCGCACCGATGCAAATCTCCGGTGAAGGAAGAAAAACGCTTGCTCTTGTAGCTTGTTACCCCCTGTTCATTGGTGGAAGCGATACAGGCAACAACAAAGGACTTGTGGACATCCATCCCGCAGCAGATACGGTAAACAATTTTGAGCATAACACATCCCCTCGAAACAGTATTTGAGGGAACAGGCAGGGACTGGATACTCGTTGAAAGATTGAAGTAGTCCGTCTCTCCAAAGATAAGGTTACAGGGTGCAAAGCCCTATTTATTGGTGCTTGAAAGAGCGTCCGGCACACATAACTATTCAGTCCAACACAAGGTTGAGCCTACTCACCTCCACGTGCTCTGTAGTGTGCCTGCTTCCTCAAGCCTATTCTAACAAATTACGACTTGCTGCGTTAGAGACACCTGTGTTTCATTTTCCTTTGGTGCCTTGAAGCGCAGCGGAAAGGAATGGTCATAACTATGAAGCGAACCCTGCGGCGCATAGCAAGCCTGTTATGCGCGTTGTCCCTTTGCCTCACCCTGCTGCCCGGAATGGCCCGGGCAGAGGACACGTCCCCGCTGCCGGAAGAGCCGGCAGCTATCGAGTGCATCTGCCAGATTCCCTGTACTGAGGACGCTGTGAATCCGGAGTGTCCCCTGTGCAGCCTGGAGGGTGCTGACCTGACGCTCTGCTTGGGTGTTGTACCCGAGACTCCCGCCGAGGAGCCCACCGAGCCCGAGGCTCCTGCCGGAGAACCTGTGGATGAGATCCCCGCCGAGGAACCTACGGAGTCTGAGATTCCTGTTGAGGAGCCAGAAGAGGATGTCGAAGATGAACCTGTCAATCTCCTCGCAGATGAGATTCCCGCTGAGGAACTCGTGGAGGAGGATGTGCCTTCCGAGGCAGATACTGTGCCCGAGGTCCTGGACATGAGCATCTCCTATAACGGCAGTACCATCGACCGGGATTTGGTCAGCGGCAGTTTCGTGTTTACCGCGGGTGGTGACACCGAAGTGGCCGACTACACTGCCACCATTGAACTCAGCGACGGCGCGGCCTTTACCCCCGCCACTGCCCACGACAGCGGGGAGTTGTATGTAGAAACCGCTACCAGTAGTGAAGTGACTCTGAAATTTGACATCACGGTCGGTCCGGTGGATTTGAAAGATGACCAGTTTGCGCTAATTCTGGAATCCACTGACGGGACCACCTGGAACGGTGGTTTTGAAAACGCCGGAAGTCTGACCCTGGATATGCTGGCCGGTTATCTGACCAGTCAGAACATTCAGGTTGCGGCGGGAGCTCTTGGTACCGGCAGTGAGGCCCAGCAGATCCTGGTCAACCAGGATGCTGAGGAAGTCATGTTGGCCCTCTGTGCTCCCAACGCCACGGTCTACACGGTGGACTATGTGGTGGATGACAACACCACCATTACCTGGAAGCTGCCCGCTGGGGCGGAGATCCCCGCGATTGTACCGGAGCTGACCGGCGGCCAGGAATTTGCGGGTTGGTACACCGATTCTGATCGCTCCATCTCCTTTACGGAAGGTACAACGGTAACCAGCAATACGACCTTGTATGCCAAGGTGAATGCTCTATCGGAAGCAGAGGCGTTCCTTCAGGCATTAAAGGCGCACCAAAATGTTACTATCTATACGAAGACTGAGTGGGATACTTTTGTCGCAAATTCTGACGTGGTGGTTGCGGATCAGCTGATTACTTTAGGGGATGACATCGACTGTGATGATACCACATACCAGTCGATGACCTTCGCGGGCAACTTCAACGGCAACGGAAAGACGATTTCCAACGCTACCTTTAGCGCCACCAGCGATACCCCGTCTGGGGAGTCGTGCAGCGGTATGTTTGCCACCTTGGGACACGGGCAGATCGTTGCAAACCTGACGCTGGACAACATCGATGTGGAATATGCCGGCGAATATGCCGGCGCTCTGGCCGGGATGGTTGACGGTTGGTCCAACGACCGCGCATTGGTCCAGAATGTCCAGGTTCGGAACAGCAGTGTCAGTGGCCGCAGCGCCGGCGGCGTGGCCGGCTTCATCCGCAATGCGGATGTGCGTTACTGCTCCAGCCGTGATACTACCATCACCGGCCTTGCAAACGGCGGTGGCATTGTCGGCCTGAGCAATGCGAAGGTGGAATATTGCTACTCCACCACAAGCCCCACTGCGCTCACCTTCTTGGGCGGATGTGCTGGCGGCGTGGTCGGCAAGAATGTCCGCGGCGCTTACACCGAATACTGCTGGGCGACCATGGCGGTTGTTGGCGGTAGTGGTACAGGTACCGAAGCCGGTGGCACGGATATTGGCGTGTTTGATAACGTGAGCAATAGCACGACGGTCCGTGATTTTACACTTAAAGGCTTTACACAGGACTGCTGGGTACGCGCAGCTGGTACGGCAACTGATTTTAATACATCTGTTGTCACGTATCCTTTCACGGTAGCTAACTGAGCCTTATAAGACTAGTTGATATTATTATTTGGGGCTGTGCAGCCAATGCCGGTCGCACAGCCCCACTTATATTTGAAAAAAAGAGGTATTCTTATGAATCTAAAACGACTGGGGCAACGGATTTGCTGCGGCCTTCTGGCGTTCGCTTTAGTTGGCACGTTTGTGCCGACTGCATTGGCTGCACCAGATTCGGAAGTTGAACCTTATTTTTGCCATGAATAGCTTAATTTGAAATGCATTTGCTTTAAATTGTCTCATATTCCGTCTCCTTTCGTGGCTAATATATCAAAAAGAATCCGGAAATAAAATCGAGAAAGATTACACAACCTTACAGTTCTGCAATCTTTCTCGCGGTTTCGCCAGGGGCCCGTTTGGAAAAGAGAACCTGAAAGCGGCTCCCCTTTCCCGGGGAAGAAGTGACTTGGATGGAATGGCCCAGATCGTCCAGAATCTGCTTGACCATATACAGCCCCAGACCGGAGGATTCCCCCCGGAGACGGCCGTTTTGCCCGGTGAAAAACAGGTCGAAAATGCGGGGAAGGTCCTCAGGCGCAATGCCGCAGCCAGAATCCTCTACGCACAGCACAATGTCCGACGGCGTGTCATATGCCTTGACCACAATGGCGCTTCCGGCGTCACTGTACTTCAAGGCGTTTGTCAAAAGCTGATACAGCACAAACCGGAGCCATTTGGAATCGCTGTACACCACCAGCTGTTCTTCTGCTTCCAGCTTGGGGAAAATGCCTCGCTCAATAAAGCTGGATTTCAGCTCGTTGATGCTGTCTTTTGCAGCCTGCCGCAGGGAAACCCGCTCTGCATGAAAATCGTTTTCCATGGCATCCAGCTTGTACAGGTTCAGAATCTGGTCCAGGTCGTATTGTATCTGGGAAGCGGACTGGGCGATTTTTTTATAATCTGCCTGGTATTCGTTTTTCTGGGCAATCAGCTGAATCACGGACAGGGGCGTCTTGAGCTGATGCACCCAGCGGTAGATCATCAGCTTATTCTGGGCCTTTGTGTCCTCCATACGACTCAGCTTGGCAAGGTATTCCCTATAAAATTCCTGCATCAGAGCCTGATAGCTGCGCTCCTGCCGTCCTCTGGGGGCGTGGAGCAGAAAATGTTCCAGCTCCGGCTTTTCGTCGCAGAATCGTTCATAGAGGTTCCAGGTGGCATAGAGCCGATAGCCCAGAAAGCACAGCAGCAGGAACAGAGACAAAAGGCCGTAGTACAGCCAGGAGGATTTCGGCGCCTGGGCCACAACGGCCAGATAGAAAATGGGCAGGGCAGTGGGGGCTGCAAGAAAGAGCAGAATCACCCAAAGGTGGTCCGCCAGAAAGAGTTTCCACAACCATAATGGTGTAACGCATTCGGTACCTCCAATCTCAAAAAACCTAAGAAGAATGCCTCCAATAACCCTCCGGAGGGAACGGCTGTGCTTTCAGCATCGGAGGGCGGCATTTTGACACTGTATTTATTATGGGTAGTGTCTGGGTTCATTGTAGCACAGACATTGGTATTTCACAATCTTTCATGGGCACGGATTTTAATTTTTATGGATTAAATCTCCATCTTTGCGGTTGCTGCTTTCTGCCGGAGTGAATTGGCTGTGCCGGAAAGCGTTTAGAAAAGGCAAGAAAACCGTGCACGGGTTACCCGATGCACGGTTTTGGGGAGCCAAATGCAAGGCTCGAATCTTTTGAAACAGGCATTGGCAGCCGACTTTTATCAGCTTGCAGATGGCGTGCTTGGTGATTTCCGAATACTGGCAGGCACAGGCTTTGCCAACGTGTGGAGGTGTTTTCCTACATAAGGGGCCTTGGGGTTGGTTTTCGGAGGGGGTCACAGTAATCGGGGCAGCTCAGCGGCAATGGCGTTGTGGAACACCCTGCGGACCCGAAGGAAGCGCGTGTTTTCTCGGGTGGGGTGGACCCGATTTGAGAGCAGCACCGCATAGAGTCCGGTGTCGGGATCAATCAGCAAGGAAGTACCTGTAAAGCCTGTATGGCCGTAACTCCGGGGAGAGACCAGGTCGCCGTGGAAATTGCCTGGGGTTTTCAGGAAGAATCCCAAGCCGCGGTTTTCTGCCATACCCGGGGTATAATTATGGAGGGCAGCTTGCAGCATGGCCGGGGATAGGAAATATTTGCCCTTATGCCTGCCGCCGCAGGCCAGCATAGAGGCGAAGATGGTCACGTCGGCCAGATCGGAAAAGAGGCCCGCATTACCGGAGACACCTCCTAGGAACCGGGCGTTTTCGTCGTGGACCACGCCGCTCAGGAAGGTTGCGTCGGACAGCTTTTCGGTGGCGGCAAAATTATCGCCTGCCGGACGATAGCCGGTGTGGGTCATTCCCAGGGGAGAGAAAACGTATTTCTGTGCCAGCTGGTCCAGGGGCGCACCGCCCACCTGCTCCAGCAGCTTGCCAAGGACAATATAGCCCATGCAGGAATAGGCTTCCTGCGTTCCTGGAGTGTAGGTTAATGGTTCGCTAAGAATGAAGGAGAGAGCTTCCTTGGGAGAGGGGGCACAGTGCTCCAAATCCATATGGGGGGCAAAGCCGCTGGTATGGGTCAAAAGCTGCTGCACCGTGATTTCCGCCTTATCGGCTGGGACCTCCAGAAAGCGGCCGAGCGTGTCATCCAGACACAGCCTTCCTACTTCTATTAATCGGAAAGTCACCGTGGTAGTGGAGAGAATTTTGGTCAAAGAGGCCATGTCGAAGCGGGTGTTCTGGTCTGCGGGAAGGACCGTGGGGTATAGCTGGGCGTTTCCGAATACTTCCTGCCGGAGAAGCCGGTCACCTATGCCCACGGCGGCAGCTGCACAAGGTGCGGCGCCGCTGCGGACGGCATCGGACAGCAGACTGAATGCGGTTTCAAAAGGTTTCATAAAAAGTCTCCTTTCCTGACAAAGCTCTGTGGGAGGGCAGATTGGCCAGGCGGAAGCAAGGTTCCTGCCTGTAAAATTGTTACATAATTTCAGGATTTTATAGAAAATTTTAGCCGATGTTCTAAAAGGAACAAAAGATTGGTAACAAAAGTTTTAACCGTTTCGTCCAGGAATAGAGTACATCATATTGACGTGATTGTCAATGTGCTGGAAAGAGCACAGATGGTTATTGTTTATACTGCACAATTTAATTGACTAAAATGGTGTAAACAGCCGAAAATGCGGACGCGTGAGAAAATGCAATTGACATTTAATTTCAAGAAATGTATATTTGAGTTAAGAATTAATTTTAAAAAATAAATCCCAACATGAAAAGAGGTTCTGCAACGTGACAAAAAAGTTTTTAATGGCGCTCCTAACCATATTTGTCGCAATGATCGTGATGTTTGTTGTGATCCAGAGTATGCCCGGCGACCCGGTGGATATTATGGCAACGGACATTATGAAACGCCAGAATGTTCAGTATGAAATTGCATATGAGCGTGCGAAATCCATATTGAATTACGACCCGGAGATGCCGATGACCCAGAGATTCTTCAACTATGTCAAGGGCATCGTCACCGGTAACTTGGGCACCAGCATGACCTATCAGAGAAGCGTGGCTTCTGTGGTGGGCGGTGCCCTTCCGTGGACGCTTCTGGTGGTCAGTCTATCGCTGTTCCTATCCTTTGCGGTGGGTGTTTTACTGGGCATCTATATAGCTTGGAAGCGAAGCAAGATACTCAATGCCGTGCTCATCGGATATCAGTCCATTTTCGGGGCCATTCCCAATTATGTGCTGGGCTATCTTCTGGTGTTCCTTTTCTCGGTGGTTTTGGGCGTGCTTCCTGCCCGAGGGGCATACAGCACCGAGGTGACGCCGGGGTTCAACGGTCCCTTTATTCGGGACGTGCTGACCCACGCCTGCCTGCCAGTGCTCACCTACTTCCTTACAACGGTGGCCGGCTGGATCATCTCCATGAAGGCGAACTCCCTGAGTGTGCTGGGTGAGGACTACATCACCTACGCCCAGGTCCGTGGCCTGTCCAACCGCCGCATCCTGACAACGTACCTCAGCAAGAATGCCTTGCTTCCTTTGGTTACCAGCCTGGCGGTGAGCTTTGGCCTGCTGTTTGGCGGCTCTCCTTTGATTGAGAACCTGTTCTTCTACCCCGGCGTCGGCTACTACCTGAATAAGGCCATTGCGGCCCGGGATTATCCGCTGATGCAGGGAATGTTCTTCATCATCATCACCATGGTAGTGCTGTCCAGCTTTGTGGCGGAGTTCCTGTATAAATACCTGAATCCCCGTCTGCGGGATGCATAACCGTAGGAAGGAGTGCATTTACCTAATGAGAAAAGAGCAAGAAAGCACAGGTGTTCGCAGCCTGCATAAGACCAGCGGTGTAAAATACTTCTTTTCTTCTATCTGGAAGAACAAAATGTCCCGGGTGGGTCTGATCATTCTCCTGGTGTTCCTGGCAATGGCAGTGCTTGGACCCTTGTTTTTAAACCAGCCCAAGTCGGACTATCTCCACCGGCTCCAAGGCCCCTCAGCCCAACACTGGCTGGGCACGGATTACGCGGGTAAGGATACCCTGGTTCAGCTGATTCTGGGCGCCAAGGACGTGCTTTTGGTGGCGTTCTTCGCTGGTGTCATTTCCATTACCATTGCCTGCATCGTCGGCATTGTCTCCGGTCTGCTGGGCGGCAAGGTGGATACCATTTTAATGGTAATCACCAATGTGGTAGTCACCATTCCCAACTTTCCTTTGACGATGGTCCTGTCCATGGTCATATCCATTACGAATCCATTCATGTTTGGCCTTGTGCTGAGTATTCAATCCTGGGCAGGCCTTGCCAAAGCAATTCGTTCCCAGGTGCTGATTATAAAGAACAAGGAATTTATTGAGGCCAGCCGGATACTGGGTATCAGCAACTTCAATATTATTGTGAATGATGTGATTCCCAACATCATCTCCTACATTGCCGTGAACTTTATCAGCATGATGAAGGAAGCAATCATGGCTGCCGTGGGCCTCATGTATTTGGGCCTGGTTCCCTTCCAGGGCAACCACTGGGGCATGATGATCCAGCTTGCCTTGACAGTCAGCGGTGCCATGATGGGTTCCAGCGCCATCGTGTACTTCCTGGCTCCCGTGGTGTGCATCGTCTTGTTCCAGCTGGGCTGCTACCTGTTTGCCACCGGACTGGACGATGCTCTGAACCCGAGACTGCGGAACTGAGAAAGAGAGGAACAGAATCATGGAACCGATTATTGAACTGAAAAACCTCTCCGTGGACTTTCGGACCAACAGCGGAACCCTGCGGGCTGTGAACAATGTGACCATGGACATTTACCGCGGTGAGATTGTGGGCATCATCGGCGAAAGCGGCAGCGGCAAGACTACCTTGATTTCCAGCATTTTAAGGACGATCCGTGCCCCCGGCCGCATTGCCGAGGGAGAGGTGATCTACCACTGCAAAGATGGAACCACGGTGGACCTGCTGAAGCTCTCTGAAAAGGACTACAATTCCTACCGCTGGACCGAGATTACCACGGTGTTCCAGGCGGCTCAGAATGTGCTCAATCCCACCCTGCGTATTAAGGACCATTTTCTTGAGACTGCCATGGCCCACAACAGCAAGCTGACCAAGCGGGAGATTCTGGACAAGGCGAAGGAGCTGTGCGCTAAGGTGCGCCTGGAGGAGCGGGTGCTGGATAGCTACCCCCATCAGCTCTCCGGCGGCATGAAACAAAGAGTCATCATTGCGTTGAGCCTGCTGCTGGAGCCGGAGCTCCTCATCTTGGACGAGCCAACCACGGCTTTGGATGTGATTACCCAGTGGTATATTCTGGATATTCTCCGGAAAATTCACGAAGAAAGCGGCATTACCATGGTGTTCTGTACCCATGACGTAGCCATCATCGGCTCTGTGGTGGACCGAATCGCGGTTATGTATGCCGGACAGATTGTGGAATATGGCAAGCTGGAGGATGTGTTCCTTCGCCCGGCCCATCCCTACAGCCGGGGCCTTATCCGTGCGGTGCCGTCCCTGCGGGACGACATTTCCAAACGAGCGGCCATTCCAGGATACCCGCCGAACCTGCTGGATCTGGCACCTGGCTGCCGCTTCGCTCCGCGATGCTTCCTGAAAGAGCAGGGCATCTGTGACGGTATCACCGGCAACCTGGAAAAAATGGTCTCCCTGGGAGACAACCAACAATATACCCTTTGTGGGCACTGGAAGGAGGTAAAACGTCTTGCCACCACTGATTGAACTTAAAGATGCCGGCATTCGGTTTACCAGCGGCGCCGGACGAAAAAAGAATACCATCCAGGCCTTGACCGGGGTGAATCTTGCCATTGACAAGGGAGAGATCATTGCAGTGGTAGGGGAAAGCGGCTGCGGTAAAACCACCATGGGCAAACTCATCGTGGGTATTCACAAGCCGACGGAGGGCCAGGTCCTCTACAAGGGCCGGGATATCTGGACTCTCAAGGGAAAGGATTACCATGAGTACCGCATGGGCGTTCAGATGGTCCATCAGGATAGCTATGCTGCCCTAAACCCCAATAAAACCATTTTCCAATCCCTGTCCCTGCCCCTTTTACAGCACAACATCGTAAAAAACGAGGCCGAAGCTTTTGAATACCTTTCGGGGTTATTGGTGGATGTTGGCCTGACTCCGCCTGCAATTTTCCTGGAAAAATATCCGCACCAGCTGTCCGGAGGACAGCGTCAGCGGCTTCTGTTGGCCAGAGCCTTGTCCGTGCGGCCGGAGCTTATCGTGGCCGATGAGCCTGTGTCCATGGTGGACGTGTCCATGCGGATTTCGCTTCTGAGCCTCATGGCCCGAATGAAGGAAAAGTACAATGTAAGCTTCCTGTACATTACCCACGATTTGGGCACAGCCCGGTATATTGCAGCCTCTGGACGAATTGTGGTCATGTATCTGGGCCGGATGATTGAATGGAACTCCATTCAGAAGGCAATTGACTGTCCGATGCACCCCTATTTCCATGCACTCATTTCTGCGGTGCCGGAAGCCGACCCCAAACGCCGCACAGAATTTGCCCGGCAGCTGCCTTTGCGGTCCTTGGACTTGCCGAACTTGCTGAACCTGCCCAGTGGATGCAAATTCCACCCAAGGTGCCCTTATTATGAAGAGATTTGCGCCCGTGAAGAACCGAAGCTTCACCCGCTGAATGGAGGTTATGTTGCATGCCACAGAGCAGAGGAAATTCTGGCCCAGCGGGAAAAGGAGAAAAGTGGAATCTAGAGCTAAGTCATATTGTCGGGCTGCTGCGCTTTATTGCAGCCATGACCGGTGCACTGCTGGTCATCAGCCTCCTCTTCTTTTTCCTGAGTGAAAAAACCGAGGCAGACAATGTGGTCTATTC
>OVXI01000275.1_pt1 | contig 12727 bp, 11 predicted proteins | sample 1732031 | NCBI WGS metagenome assembly OVXI01 (sample SAMEA4545821, study PRJEB24839) | metagenome | biome: chicken; feature: ceca content | place: Italy | collected 2013-05 | reverse complement strand
CTCGCTGCGCTCGCCGCACGCCTTGCGCAGCAAGGCTTTGCGGGGCATTCAATTAGATTCGAGGCGGGCTTCGCCCCCTCGAGCTCCCCCCTGCGCTGTACAGCTTTCTACTCCTGAAGGGAGTTCTTCAACAAGCTGAGGGTGCGGACCGTTTAGGTCCGCACCCTCTTATCATTTATTCCAGTGAGAGACTGCCGCTACAGCGCCATAAAGCCCTTCCCCACGATCTCGCTGCTGGAGGAGATCATCAGGAACGCATGGGGCTGCTCCCTGTGGATATAGGTCCGCAGGCGGTAGGCCTGGGCCGGGCGCAGAGCGGTGAACACGAGATACTTGGACTGGTGAGAAAACGCCCCCTGGCCCTGGCAGACGGTGGCGCTGCGGCCCAGGCTCTCGGTAATGTAGCGGCAGATGGGCTCCGCGTCGTCGCAGATGACGGTGAAGCACTTGCAGAGATTCATATTCTGAATCATGCCGTCCACCACCACGGATTTGGCCAGCAGGCCCAGACAGGAGAAGAGCACCGTCTCCACGTCAAAGACCAGAGCCGCTGAAGCTGTGATGGCCACATCGCTGAGGAACAGCCCCCGGCCCACCTCCACCCCGGAGCGCTCCTTCATGATCACCGCCAAAATATCCGTGCCGCCGCCGCTGGCCTCGTGCTGAAAAAGGATCGCCGCCCCCGCTCCGGGGAGCAGGATGGCAAAGATCAGCTCCAGCAGGGGCTGGTCGGTCAGCGGCGCGGTCAGAGGGCACCAGACCTCCAGCCGGTCGGTGAGCAGGGAGATGACCACCGTGGCCCAGGCGGTCTTTGCGGCGAAGCGCCGGCCCAGGGCCAGCCAGCCCACCGCCAGCAGGGCCAGGTTCAGCCACAGGTTCAGCCGCCCCGGGGTGAAGGGCAGCAGCTCCGCCAGCACCACGCACAGGCCCGATACCCCGCCGAAGGTGAAATTGTTGGGGAATTTAAAGAAGTACACCCCCGCCGCCACCAGCACGGCCCCCAGGGTGACCCAGAAATACTCCGTCAGGCTCCGCCTGTTCAGACCCTTCATCCCGCCATACGCCTCCGGTCTCCCCGGAGACGCCTCCTCTCAGCACAAAATGATCCGGGCTCGCTCCGACCCAGTCCGCCGTTCCCGACGTTTCAGCGACCATGAGTATACCCCTGTCGCGCCGATTTTGCAAGCTGTATTGCAAAAATTTTTGAAAAATCTTCATTTTGCAAGTTCTCGGTCCTTTTCTTGCAAAATGTGTGTCAAAGGCGCTTTGCCGGGCCTCTGGAAAAAAGCTCTCCTTCGGGTGAGATATGCCAAAGGCCGCCGGGAAAAATACGGAAATCTTGGCGAATTTTCTCTTGACAAGGGCTGCGCACCGATGGTAACATATGTACCAAATTGAAACGCTATGATAGAGGCGCGGCTACGATGAGTAGCGGACACGGCTTGGGCAAATGCCGGTCCGGGAAAGGCGTCGCCGCCGAAGGTCGAGGGATGCGCGCCCAAGCTTCCTCCTCCTGGGCTGCCGCAGAATATGCGGCGGACTGTCACAGGACCCGAACCCCTGTGGAGCGCTGTCATGGTTGACGGACAGACATCCGCCGGGGAGCGGGCCGTCTGCTTTGTTTGCCATGGACGCAGGTTCATGGCATTTCTTTTTGCAAAAATTTTGTGGAAAAGAGGAACAAAGACATGACAAGAAGACTGCTCGCCCTGGCCCTGGCCCTGACGATGACCCTGGCCCTGGCCGCCTGCGGCGGCAACTCCGGCAACACTGCCGGCAGCGACACAGACGCGAACACCGGCGCCAACACCGCTGAGAACAGCGGGACCAGCGACAGCTCCGACAGTGGCTCCGCCATCCAGGGTGTGGAGGACGGCGTTCTCACCGTGGGCATGGAGTGCACCTACGCCCCCTACAACTGGACCCAGACCGACGACTCCAACGGCGCGGTGCCCATCTCCAACAACCCCGGCTCCTACGCCAACGGCTATGACGTGATGATCGCCCAGCGGATCTGCGACGAGTACGGCTGGGAGCTGGAGGTCATGGCCCTGGAGTGGGGCGGCCTCACCGCCGGCCTCCAGAGCGGCACCATCGACGTTGCCATCGCCGGCCAGTCCATGACGGCGGAGCGTATGGCGGAGGTGGATATGGCGGGTCCCTACTACTACGCCACCATCGTGTGCGTCACCACCGCCGACTCCCCCAACGCCAGCGCCGCCTCCATTCAGGATCTCACCGGCGCCTGCACCGCCCAGTCCGGCACCATCTGGTATGACACCTGCCTGCCCCAGATCGAGGGCGCTGAGATCCAGTCCCCCGCCGACACCGCTCCGGCCATGGTCATGGCCCTCCAGAGCGGCACCGTGGATTTCATCTGCACCGACCTGCCCACCGCCTCCGCCGCCGCGGCCAAGAATGACGACCTGGTCATCCTGAACTTCGAGGGCACCGACGGGGACTTCCAGTTCGCCACCGAGGAGGAGCGGGCTGAGAACGTGAACATCGGCATGTCCGTGGTCAAGGGCAACACCTCCCTGCTGGACGCTCTGAACAGCTACCTGTCCACCATGACGGCGGATGACTTCAACGCCCTCATGGACGAGGCCATCGCCGTCCAGCCCGAGATCTGATCCGTTTCTTTTTCGCCGGGAGGGCGGCCGCCCTCCCGGCGCTTTCACAGAGGAGAGGAGTTTTCCCATGGATAAACTAATTGAACTTGTCATGGACATGGGCAGGCTGTGGGACGCCTTCTGGATGCAGTACCTGGTGGGAATGCGCAACACCCTGATTCTGGCGGTGGCGGCTACCCTGATCGGCTGTGTCATCGGCTTTGCCTGCGGCGTGCTCAACACCATCCCCTACACCAAGCAGGACAACGCTGTGAAGCGCTTTTTCCTCAAGCTCGTCCGGGTGGTCGTCCGCGTCTATGTGGAGGTGTTCCGGGGCACGCCCATGGTGCTTCAGGCGGTGTTCATCTTCTACGGCCTGCCCTATTTCACCGATCAGGCCCTGCAGTTTCGGGGCTATATGGGCATGTGGGCCGCCTCGCTGATCATCGTGTCCATCAACACAGGGGCCTACATGGCGGAGTCCGTCCGGGGCGGCATCCTGTCCATCGACCCGGGCCAGACCGAGGGGGCCAAGGCCATCGGCATGACCCACGTGCAGACCATGACCAGCGTCATCCTGCCCCAGGCCTTCCGGAACATCATCCCCCAGATCGGCAACAACTTCATCATCAACATCAAGGACACCTCGGTGATGTTCATCATCGGCTTCACGGAGTTCTTCGCCGTCCACCGGAACATCGTGGGCAACAACTATATGTACTTCCAGTCCGCCGCCATCGAGATGATCGGTTACCTGACCATGACCCTCATCGCCTCCTTCCTGCTGCGGCTGCTGGAGCGGCGGCTGGACGGCAGCGACAGCTACGAGCTGGCCCAGGCGGACCAGCTGGTCATGGCCGCCGGCACCTACAGCCACCCCAGCCGGGGCACGCCCTTTGACGAGCGCAGCACGGAGGGCGCCCTCACCGAGGAACAGCGGGAACGCAAGCGTCAGGAGTTGAAGCACGGACGGAATAGGGGGGGACGGTAATGAACGACACGATCTTGGAAGTGCGGCACCTCAGCAAGGCCTTCGGCAGTCACCAGGTCCTGAAGGACATTGACTTCACCGTCCGCCCTGGGGACGTGACCAGCATCATCGGCGCCTCCGGGTCCGGCAAGTCCACCCTGCTGCGGTGCATCAACCTGCTGGAGACGCCCACCGGCGGCCAGATCCTTTTCCACGGCCAGGACATGACCGGCAGAGGGGTGAACGCCTCCCGGTACCGGTCCAAGATGGGCATGGTGTTCCAGTCCTTCAACCTGTTCAACAACATGACGGTGCTGGAGAACTGCATGGTGGGACAGGTCAAGGTATTGAAGAAGTCCAAGGAAGAGGCCCGGGAGAACGCCATGAAATACCTGGACCAGGTGGGAATGGCCCCCTACATCAACGCCAAGCCCCGGCAGATCTCCGGCGGCCAGAAGCAGCGGGTGGCCATCGCCCGGGCCCTGGCCATGGAGCCGGAGGTGCTGCTCTTTGACGAGCCCACCTCCGCCCTGGACCCCGAGATGGTGGGCGAGGTGCTCTCCGTCATGCGGGACCTGGCCTCCCAGGGCATGACCATGCTGGTGGTGACCCACGAGATGGCCTTCGCCCGGGACGTGTCCAACCACGTGGTGTTCATGGCCGATGGAGTCATCTGCGAGCAGGGCGACCCCAAGGACGTGTTCACCAACCCCCGGCAGACCCGGACCCGGGAGTTTTTGGCCCGATTCATGGCCCGGTAAAACCAGAACCAGAAAGATCAAACGAGGGATGCGGCATAAGCCGCGTCCCTCGTTTTGCTGTATGATCGGATATCCCCGCCTCACTCCAGCACAGGCTCCAGGCCGGGGAGATAGGTGGTGTAGAGCTGGACATGGTCCTTGATGCACCGCCAGGAGCTGAAAGCGTTGCCGGTGACGCAGATATATTCGCCGCCGCTGAGCTGGGCGTAGCTGGCGGCGCAGCTTCCGGACTCGTCCACAAAGCCGGTCTTGGCCCCCAGGACCTCCAGCCCCTCCGGCACGTGGTCCTCGATCTTCCGCAAAAACCAGTTGGACAGGACCATCCCCTCCGGGTGGGCCTCGCTGGCGGGGATCTCATAGACCTTGGTGGTCAGGACCTGGCGGCACAGCTCGTTGTCCAGGGCCGCCTTCAGGATCATGGCCATGTCGTAGACGGTGCAGGTGTTGGCGTCGTCATACAGGCCGATGCAGTTGGCGAAGTGGGCCGTGCCGCTGAGCCCCAGCTCCTCCACCTTCTCATTCATCAAGACCACAAAGTCCTCCTGGGACCCGGCCACGTACTTGGCCAGCCCCAGGCAGGCGTCGGCCCCGGAGGGCAGGATGGCCCCGTAGAACAGGTCCCGGACCGTCACCGCCTCGTCCTTGAGAAAGCCCGCCACGGAGCATTCGTTGAGGTAGCAGTAGTTGGTGATATCAAAGTCGATGACCACCGTGTCGTCCAGGCTGCCGTGGTTCGCCACCTCCTCCGCCGCCACCAGGACGGTGAGGATCTTGGTCATGGAGGCGGGGCTGATGACCGCGTCGGCGTTTTTCTGGGCCAGGATGGTCCCCTCCCCCAGGTCCACCACCACGGCGTACTGGCTGGCCAGCTCCTCCCCCACCTGGGCGGTGTCCTCCGTTGCCACGGCGGCATAGGAGATCGCCGGCGCCGCCTTTGTCATAAGAGACACAGCCGCCGCCTGGGCCATGTTCCCCGTCTCGTGGCGGACCTGGACGGGTCGGATCGCCTTCCCGCTGCCGGCGTCCTCCGCATGGCCCCCGGTGCTGAAGGCCAGCAGTCCCACCGCCACGCACAGCAGCGCCGCCGCGGGAACCGCCCGCAGCAGCAAACGCCGCCGCCGCTCCCGCTGGCGCTGCCGCCGGGCGGCGATCCGCTGGGCCCGCCGCCGGGCCCGCTCCTCCTCTGATATGCTGAAAGGATACTGATTGTCCATCCGCTTCGCTCCTGTCAGTGAATCCATGTGAGATAAAGCATAGCAAATTATAGTATATCCGATTTTTTCCGAAAGAGCAAGACCGGGTTGGGATTTTCCTCTTGCCAGGGGACGGGGCCGGCACTATAATAGTAGCGTCATATGTTTGGGAAGCGATCAACAAAGGAGGAGCAGTCTATGCAGACATTCGACGCCAGCGAGATCCAGGTCCTGTCCCCCGACACAATCAAATGTTCACTGCCCAAAGATGAGGTGGCCCGGGTAAAGGGGCTGGGGTGCCTGTGGGACAAGCGGACGGCGGACCATTTCAACGTCCGGGTCATCACTGTCAACGGCAAGCTCACCGGCGAGCAGATGACCGCCGTGGCGCAGGCCGCCCGGCAGTTCGGTTCCGGAGAGGTGACCATGACCGCCCGGCTGACCCTGGAGATCCAGGGGGTCCCCTATGAGAATATCGAACCTCTGCGCGCCTTCCTGGCGGAGCGGGGCCTGGAGACCGGGGGCACCGGCGCCAAGGTCCGGCCCGTGGTGTCCTGCAAGGGAACCACCTGCCAGTACGGCCTCATCGACACCTTCGCCCTCAGCGAGGAGATCCACGAGCGGTTCTACCACGGCTACAACGACGTGAAGCTGCCCCACAAGTTCAAGATCGCCGTGGGCGGCTGCCCCAACAACTGCGTGAAGCCCGACCTGAACGATTTGGGCATCATCGGCCAGAAGGTGCCCCGCATCGACCTGGACAAGTGCCGGGGCTGCAAGGTGTGCCAGGTGGAGAAGGCCTGCCCCATCCAGGTGCCTGTGGTGCAGGACGGCAAGGTGGTCATCGACGACAGCGCCTGCAACCACTGCGGCCGCTGCGTGGGCAAGTGCCCCTTCAAGGCTGTGGAGGGCTTTACCAGCGGCTACCGCGTCTACATTGGCGGGCGCTGGGGCAAAAAGGTGGCCCACGGCCGGTACCTGGAGAAGGTCTTTACCGACAAGGACGAGGTGCTGGGCATTGTGGAAAAGGCCATCCTCCTGTTCCGGGAGCAGGGCCTGACCGGCGAGCGCTTTGCCGACACCGTGGCCCGTCTGGGCTTTGAGAATGTGGAGGCCCAGCTGTTGGATAACGCATTGCTGGAGCGCAAGGCGGAAATCCTGGCCGACGCCTGATTCCTTTTTTCGCCCCGCGTGTTTGAAACATTTTTCCCCTCTCCTCCGTCTATACGTGTGAAGGCCGCCGGGGCGCCCCGGCGGGCCGAACAAAAGATTCACCCGCCGGGAGGGGATAAGCACCCCAGGCAATCAGGAGGTTTTCCTATGGCACATAAGAACGAACATATTGACTGGGACGTCAGCGACCAGGAGCACGTCAGCCGCGCTGTCCGCCGCAAGGTCCGCCGCCGCAGGCGGAAATTTCCGGCGCTGCTTTTGCTTCTATGCCTCGTCCTTTTCTGCGGAGGCTTTATTCTCGGGCAGGCCACCGAACAGGCCCCGGCGAAGAGCGAGGACCCCGCCGTCGCGGACGGCGCGGACCAGACGGACGGCGCCGCTCCTTCGGAGGACGGCCAGGACAGCGGCGAGAGCAGCGGCGGCACGGACGCCTCAGACACCGGTTCCGAGACAACCGGAGACGCCGGCGTCCAGGAACCGGCGGAGCCTGAGATCCCCGACAGCTCCCCCATCGCCCAGGAGCCCGAGATCCCCGCTGTGGACACCACCGCCTGGAATTTGCAGCTCATCAACTGGGAAAACCCTCTGCCGGAGGACTATGAGGCCGGGGAGCTGACGGAGCTGTCCAACGGCCACGCTGTGGACAGCCGGATCTATCCGGCCCTTCAGGAGATGATGGACGACGCCCGGGCGGCTGGCTACAACCCCCTGATCTGCTCCTCCTTCCGCACCTGGGACAAGCAGTCCCAGCTCTATGAGCGGAAGGTCCAGTTCTACATAGACCAGGGCTCCGACCGGGCGACGGCGGAGGAGCAGGCCGCCGTGTGGGTGGCCCGCCCCGGCACCAGCGAGCACCAGGCCGGTCTGGCGGTGGACATCGTCTCGGTGGAGTACCAGGTGCTGGACGAGGGACAGGAGGATACGCCCCTCCAGCAGTGGCTCATGGCCCACTGCTGGGAGTACGGCTTCATCCTCCGCTACCCCACGGACAAGAGCGACCTCACCGGCGTGGGGTACGAGCCCTGGCACTACCGCTATGTGGGCGAGGAGGCCGCCAAGGCCATCACCGAGCAGGGAATCTGCCTGGAGGAGTACCTGGCCCAGTAATACGCAGAACGAAGAGGCGGCACGCTTTTCGCGTGCCGCCTCAGGCTGTCGAAAAAGTCTTGTCGGACTTTTTTGACAGCCTGAAAATGCCGTTACTTTCACACAGCTACGCAGTGTGAAAGTCCTCGCTACGCTCGCCGCACGCCTTGCGCAGCAAGGCTTTGCGGGGCATTCAATTGGATTCGAGGCGGGCTTCGCCCCCTCGAGCTCCCCCCCGCGCTGTACAGCTTTCTACTCCCGGAGGAAGTCCTTCGACACGCTGAGGCGGCACGCTTTTCGCGTGCCGCCTCTTGCTTGTCCTGTTATGCGAAACATAGTTTCGCGCAAAAGTTTCTTTTGATCCTTTTCTTTTCAAAGAAAAGGATGTATACCGGCAAATCTTACCGGATGATGATGGAATCCCGCTCCGGGCCCACGGAGACGTAGGTGATGTGGCAGCCGATCTGCTTCTCCACGAACTCCACGTAGTCCCGGGCCTCCTTGGGCAACTCCTCCCAGGTGCGGCAGCCGGAGATATCCCGCTTCCAGCCGGGCATGTACTCCATGACGGGCTTGGCGTCGGAGAGCACGGCGGGGAACGGGAAGTAGTCGATCTGCTGGCCGTCCAGCTCATAGTGGGCGCAGATGGGGATACGGTCCATGTAGCTGAGCACGTCCAGCTTGGTCAGGGCGATGTCGGTAGCGCCCTGGCACTGGACGCCGTAGCGGGTGGCCACGATGTCGATGGGACCCACCCGGCGGGGCCGTCCGGTCTTGGCGCCGTACTCCGCCCCGGCCTCCCGGAGCTTCTCCGCCTCCTCGCCGAACCACTCGCAGGTGAAGGGGCCCTCGCCCACGCAGGAGGAGTAGGCCTTCACCACGCCCACCACGTTGTCCAGCCGGGCGCAGGGCAGGCCGGAGCCCACGGGGGCGTAGGCGGCGATGGCGTTGGAGGAGGTGGTGTAGGGGTAGATGCCGTAGTCCAGGTCACGGAGGGAGCCCAGCTGGGCCTCGAAGAGGATACTCTTGCCGGTGTCCTGGGCCTGGCGCAGGAAGGCGCCGGTGTCACAGATGAAGGGCTTGATCTTCTCGCCGTAGTCGGCCACCCAGGCCCGCAGGTCGTCCATGGTGTAGCCCTTGGCACCGTACACCCGCTCCAGGGTCAGGTTCTTCCACTCCAGGATGCCCTCCAGGTGCTCCCAGAGCTTGTCCGGGTAGAGGAGCTCCCCGGCCATGACCGTCTTCTTCTGGTACTTGTCGGAGTAGAAGGGGGCGATGCCCTGCTTGGTGGAGCCGTACTTCTTGTCGGCCAGGCGGGCCTCCTCCAGGCCGTCCAGGTCCCGGTGCCAGGGCAGGAGCAGAGAGGCCCGGTCGCTGATCTTCAGGTTCTCCGGGGTGATGGCCACACCCTTACTTGTCACATCCTGAATCTCCGTCCACAGGCTCTCGCAGTCCAGGGCCACGCCGTTGCCCAGGATGTTCACCACGCCCTTGCGGAAGATGCCGGAGGGCAGCAGGTGCAGGGCGAACTTGCCCTGCTCGTTGACCACGGTGTGGCCGGCGTTGCCGCCGCCCTGGTAGCGGACCACCACGTCGTAGTCCCGGGTCAGCAGGTCCACCATCCGGCCCTTGCCCTCGTCTCCCCAGTTGATGCCCACGATAGCAGTTAACATAAGAAATCCCCCAAAATTACAAAATGGGCGCTAGAGACAGCGCGGTGGGGACATCACAGGCGCAGATCCCACACCTTTCAATACTTTACCACATTTTTGCAAAAAACACAACGGGGAGTTTTCAAGGGCCTCGTTCTTATGGCTCGAAGCCCTCGAAGATGCAGACGGCCCCCTCCCCCTCCAGGCGGCGGAGGGTCTCCCGGTCCCGGACGGTCCAGGCGGCCTCGTGGACGTGGTAGAGGCGGCGCATGAGATGCAGGCTCACGTTCCCCCGGTCCTCCCAGCGGTAGGCGATGAAGTCCGGCCGGGTGAAGGCGGTGGTCAGCAGGTGGGTCATCACCGCCCAGGCGATCCAGGGCAGTCCCCCCTCCCGATGGCGGAGAAAGTCCTGGCTCAGCTGGCCCCGGAGCACATCGGGATACCGCCGCTTCAGATGGAGCAGCACGGCGGGGTGGAAGGACTCGATGCAGCAGGTCCCCCTCCAGTCCCGGAGCCGAGCCATCACCGCGTCGGTGAGGGCGGCGGCGTTGCCCCGTGCCTCCTTCAGCTCGATGATGAGGGGCGGGCCCCCGGCGAAGATCTCCAATACGTCCTCCAGCAGGGGGATGGTCTCCTCCGTGCCCTGGAGGCGGCAATTTTTCAGGTCCTCCGCCCGCAGGTCCTCGACCTCCCGGTCTATGCCGCAGACCCGCCGCAAACTGCTGTCGTGGACCACCGCCAGAGCGCCGTCGGCCATGAGGTGGACATCCAGCTCCGCCCCCAGGCCCCGCTCCGCCGCCCGGCGGAAGGCCGCCAGGGAGTTCTCCGGCGCGGCGGCGGCCAGGTCATGGAGGCCCCGGTGGGCGAAGCGGGCCTTGGCGAAGGGCTCCCAGCCGGGCTGGCCCCGGCGGGGACGCAGCAGCAGGCACCAGAGCAGAAAGAGGATCAGCAAAACGATGGCGAGAATGAGAATCAGCATGGATGGGATCTCCTTTTCAAGCGGGCGGTTTTCACTCCATGTCCCCGAAGGCGTCCAGGCCGCGCTTGCCCGCGGCCTTCACGTCCCCGTGGCGGACAAAGCACATGGTGACAAAGGCCAGGGCGGCGAAGCAGGCGGCGTAGGGGAACAGCACCCGGTAGCCCACGGCGCTGATCAGGGCGCCGGCGGCGATGGGGGTCACCACCTGGGCGGCCATGGAGAAGGTGTAGTAGTAGCCGGTGAACTTGCCGATGTCCGAGCCCCTGCACATCTCCACCACCATGGGCAGGGAGTTGACGTTGATGGCGGCCCAGGCCAGCCCCACCAGGGCGAAGACCAGGTACATAATCGGCTGGATGGAGCTGTAGACGGTGGTGAGGACGAAGCCCAGCAGGAAGCAGGCCGCCAGCAGGGCCACCCCGAAGAGGATGGTCTTCTTCCGGCCGAACCGGGAGGCCGCGGCCCCCACGGGGATGTAGGAGACGATGGCCCCGGCGGTGGCCACCAGCAGGCAGGTGGAGGCGCCCCCCAGGCCCTCCCCCATGACCTCCGACACGTACCGGGTGAACCAGGTGGTGACGCCGTTGTAGGCGATGAACCACAGGGAGATGGACACCAGCAGGAAGCCCAGGCTCCGCTTCACCGGGGCGGGCAGGGTCTCGTGGCCGGAGCCGTCGTCCTCGGCCAGATCCCACTCCGGGTGGGCCGCCTCCAGCCGGCGGTTTTCCTCCGCCAGCTTGGGCTCCCGGACGGTAAGAAACAGCACGACCACCGCCGCCGCCATGATGAGGGACACCACCAAAAACAGGGGCTGGTAGTCCACGTGGGCCGCCCCCTCGGTCCGGGAGGTGGGGTACATCACCGCCGCCACCGCAAGGTAGAGGATGCCGCCCACGGCACCCATCAGGTTGATGATGGCGTTGCCCTTGGAGCGGAGGGGCTTGGGGGTCACGTCGGGCATCAGGGCCACCGCCGGGGAGCGGTAGGTGCCCATGGCCACCAGAAGCAGGGCCAGCACCGCCACGAAGCCCGCCAGGGTGGCCGGCGAGGGGTGGTTGGCATACTGGTTGTCCAGCATCGGCAGCAGGTTCATGAGCACCACCGCGGCGGCGGTGCCGCCCAGGATGAAGGGCATCCGCCGGCCGATCCTGGTCTCCGTCCGGTCGGAGATGGCCCCGAACAGGGGCAGCAGGAACAGGGCCAGCACGTTGTCCGCCGCCATAATGGCCCCGGAGACGGTCTCGTTCAATTGAAAGGTGCCGGTGAGAATCAGCGTCATGACGCTGTCGTACATCTGCCAGAAGGCTGAGATGGACAAAAAGGCCAGCCCCACCAGAATGGTCCGCTTGTTGTTGAGCTTCAGCTCCATGGTCATCGTTCCTCTCTTTCCGGCAGCTTCCTGCCGATCTGCATGGCGCGCCCGGGGCGGGCCGGGCGCTTGCCGCCGGGTTTGCCACGCCGCCCCGATGCTGTCAGGCGTGGTCCCATGCCTCCCGCCACGCCCTGTCCAGGGCGGCAATGTCGTCAAAAATAAAGGTGGGCTTCACATCGCTCCGCTCCAGGTCCTCCAGGGTGCCCTCCCCGGAGAGGACGAAGGCCGTGTCCACCCCGGCGTTGACGCCGCAGGCCACGTCGGTGTACAGCCGGTCCCCCACCACCAGGGTCTCCGCCGGGGGAAAACCGGTGCGCTCCATGGCCAGCCGGGCCATGGCCGGCTGGGGCTTGCCGATGACCAGGGGCCGCCGCCCGGTGGCCCGGAAGAGCATCTCGCACACGCTGCCGCAGTCGGGCACGGAGCCGTACCAGGTGGGGCAGACCCAGTCGGGGTTGGTGGCGATGAAGTCCACCCCCCGGTTCAAGAGGATGCAGGCGTCCTCCAGCTTCTGAAAGGTCAGCTCCGTGTCAAAGCCGATGAGCAGGCAGTCCACCTCGTCCTCCAGCCGGTCGGTGACGGGGACGCCCGCCTCCGCCAGCTGCCCCCGGAAGCTGGCGGTGCCGAAGGCGTAGCACAGCTTGTAGGGCGCCCGGCCCTCCAGGTGGGCGACGAGGGCGTCCACGGAGGTGAGGAAGTCCCCCTCCTCCGCCGCCACTCCCAGCCGCCGGAGCTTGGATACATAGTCCCCCCGGGAGCGGGAGGAGTTGTTGGTGAGAAAGAGGTACCGCCCGCCCCGGGCCCGGACCGCCTCCAGAAAGGGGACTGTCCCCGGAAAGAGGTCGTCATCCAGGTAGATGGTGCCGTCCATATCCAGCAGGAAAAGCTTCTTCTCCCCCAGCGCCACAGCCATCGCCTCCTCTCCAAAT
>OVXI01000273.1_pt1 | contig 12763 bp, 10 predicted proteins | sample 1732031 | NCBI WGS metagenome assembly OVXI01 (sample SAMEA4545821, study PRJEB24839) | metagenome | biome: chicken; feature: ceca content | place: Italy | collected 2013-05 | reverse complement strand
TATTTCGCCCGATGCTTGGCAGCCTCATATCCATCTTTATGCATACGTAAGCCCATCTTACAGATTGGGACACCGTCCTCATCAATGGTGAAATCGTCCTTATAAGTGAAATGTCCAGTATGACCAGGATTGAGGTCGATAAAGGGTGTGATATTTTCCTGTCTGCAGTATTCATAGACAGGATAAGCGTCGTGGGCAGAATCCAAAAGGAGTTTTTCAATGTGAAATTCTGGAAGGTATGCTTTCATGGTGAAAAAAGAGTGTAGAAAAGAAAGCATATCATGCCGGGAAGCTCGTTCCAAAAGCGGAAATACAGGGAGATCGCTATGGGAATCGGAGGCCACATACATGTAGAGGTGGTAACCGAAAAAATAGCATTCCCGATGGGAGTCCCATCCCCAGTTGCAGTCAGGCTGAGAATACAGGCGTTTGCAGCTGCAGGAAGAACCGCCATTTTTCTTACAATCGCAGATCCGTTTTTTCCGCTGCTGAGCGGCAGTCCGTATAGGGGTGCCATCGCCAGCAAGAGCCATATGGTCTGGGTCGATCAATCCTTTCTGAATAGAACGAGCCAGGAACTGCTGCTGATAGAGACGGAAAACAAGGGAAAACGGATTTTCTGGTTTCAAGTGCCAGCGTTCCAACAGAGGGAGAAGCCTGGAAGCTGTGCTAGAAGAATCACAGGGAGTCTTATCGCCTTTCCTTTTCCCTTTGGGAGGTTTCATTTTAGGGAAACGTTCTTTTGGGGAAAGATGATTGGAATCATCCTGCCAGATGCGGGAAAAGAAATCATAAAAAGTCCCGACACCAGGAGTATCCCCGAAGGGGAAACCGCTGAGGATGGCATAAAGTGGGGTTTCCCGGAGCATGCGGCACCAGACGGTGATGGAAGTTACTTTGAGTTTCAAAGCAAGCAGATAGGAGCGCAGCATGCAGGAAGGAAGCCGGGGTTCAGGGCCAAAAACAGAGTAACATTCCTGCATAATGGAATCGGTCAGGGAAAGATCGAGATACCAAAACTGCACGATATAATCCCAAGTGCTTTTAGGAAGCACAAAGGGATCCGGATAAAATTTTAGGAAATCGGATACGAAAGTATCCTGATAGGCGGCATGGCCGCCAGGATTACAAGGTAACAAAAAGATCGCCTCCAGTCGATTGAAATAAATATAATCAATCGGTTTCGTCGCAAATTTTGAGCGATTTGTCAAGAGTTTTTTGTAAAAAAGTGGGTGATTTTTTGAGATATAGGTCTGAAAGCCTTATAAAATCAGGGCTGAAGATTCCGAGAAGTTATATTTTTGGATCGGAGGTTAGTATAATGGATGCAGAACAGATAAAAAAAGATTTAGGAGTAGTTTTTCCAATAGGAGGAAAAAATGAAGCCTTTGCACAATACTTTATTGGACAGAGCTATTTAAATATGCTTTCAACGAAGCAGGTTGTGATTGGAAATGTAACATTTGAACCAGGTTGCCGTAATAACTGGCATGTTCATCGTGCGAAATCTGGAGGAGGTCAGATTTTGTTAGTGACTGCTGGAAAAGGATGGTATCAGGAATGGGGAAAACCTGCACAGGCATTAAAGCCTGGAGATGTTGTGAATATTCCAGCAAATGTAAAACATTGGCATGGTGCAGCAGCAGATAGCTGGTTTTCACATTTAGCTGTGGAAGTTCCAGCAGAAGAAGGTTCCAATGAATGGTTAGAGGCAGTATCTGATGAGGAGTATAATAAATTAGCATAAAATTTGAATGGGGCAGTGAAATCGTTTTCTGATTCACTGCCCCTATTCTTGCCTATTAGTCACGCAGAATTTATTTTCGAATAAAACTTGCGTCTGCGGAAGATATTTCTGTATCATCAGACAAATATCGTTCTACGTTCATATGTAAGTCATATTTCTCTCTAAGCTGTGTGATTTTTTCCATCATTGGTGAAGCATGATGAATATCAATGGATTTTTGATCCTTCCAACTGTCAATTAAAAGTACAGTTTCTTCCTCTTCCATAGGGAAAAAATATTCGTATCGTATATTGCCCTCTTCTGCACGAATTTCTTTTACAATTCCACTAGAAACCATTTCTTGTGCAAACTTTTTTGCATTTCCATTTTTGCCAGTATAATAAATATTCACAGTAATTGCCATATTTGTTTCCTCCATGCGATAAATGTTTTATAATATTATACTATGGATGAATATTTGGGGGAAGAGATATTTTCCAATTGAATTCAATATAATTATTATTGTTTTATAGAAGAATGATTAGTTCATTCAGGGAAATTGTAGCAAATAAACATATTTACTTGTCATTTGGTAAAATTTATGATATAAATATTAATTAGGAAAGCAAAGGGGTGAAAGGCAGATTTCTCCCCTTTCTAATTTATGCAGCATTATCAAGTGCGGCATTGGGAGGTAAAAATGAATATTTATAAGTCGGGTATTGTTTATACCCAGAACGGCATCCAACAAGCGTTTGTTACGGATGGTGGACGCTTTGTATATGTCGGTGACGAAGAAGGTGCAATGGCTTACGAGGGAAACGTAATTGATTTGCAGGGACGTTTTGTCTGTGCAGGTTTCAACGATTCTCATATGCACCTTTTAAATTTTGGCTATACGCTATGCTGCGCTGACTTGTCGAAGTGTACCAAGAGTATTTCTCAGTTAATTGAAACATTTCGATTGTGGAAGGAAGAGCAGTCGGATGAACAGCAGTGGTTATGGGGAAGAGGGTTTAATCAAGATTATTTTCAAGATGAACATAGAATGTTAAATCGATATGATCTGGACAAAGTAGATAATACAAAGCCAGTTGTGGCAGTCCGTGCCTGTGGACATATTTGTGTTGTAAACACAAAGGCATTGGAAGTGTTGGGACTGAAGAAACAGCCACAAGTAGAAGGCGGATTTGTAGATGTGGATTCCAAAGGACAACTTCTGGGTATTTTTCGGGATAATGCAATGCGCCTTGTTTATAATCAAATGCCTGCATTTTCTGTAAAAGAAGTAAAAGATATGCTAAAGCAGGCGGCTCAAACGGTTAACCGTTATGGAGTTACTTCGGTACAGACGGATGATTTCGCTGCTTTTCCATCTACAAGTTGGCAGACGGTGGTGAAAGCGTATGAAGAATTAGTAAAAGAAAATCAGCTGACCGTAAGAGTAAGTGAGCAATGCTGTTTGAATAAGTTAGAAATGATTTCGGAATTTATCGAACAGTGTTGGATCCCATATCAAGAGAATGGAAACCAAGCTTTAAACGAGAAAAATGAAAAAGCGGATTGCAGTTGGTTTAAGCCTGGATCTTTGAAAATTGTGGGAGATGGATCGCTCGGAGCTAGAACCGCATATATGTTGAAACGTTATAATGATGATGAGACGACAAAAGGCATTAAAATGTATGAGACAGAAGAACTTGCGGCAATGATTCGATTGGCTCGCAATAATAAGATGCCAGTATGCATTCATGCAATTGGAGACGGCATGATGGAAATGGTTTTAGATGCATATGAAGCAGTGTTGTTAAAAAAATTGCAGTCTAACAATGAAAAAGAAGGCTGTAGAAGAGGTAGCCTCGATCATCGCTGTGGAGTGGTACATTGTCAGATCATGAGACCAGAACATTATAGGCGATTCCAGCAGCTTGGACTTCATGCCTATATCCAGTCCATCTTTTTAGACTATGATATACGTATTGTAGAGCAGAGGGTAGGGAAAAATGTTGCAAAGACTAGCTATAATTTTAAACGGTTTTTGGATATGGGGATTTCGCTATCCAATGGTTCCGACTGCCCAGTGGAATTGCCAGATGTTATGAAGGGAATACAGTGTGCAGTAACGAGAAAATCTCTGGATGGGGTTTGGGGACCTTATTTGCCAGATCAAGCTCTGACGGTAAAAGAAGCGTTGGATTCTTATACGGTTGGCGGCGCCTATGCTTCGTTTGAAGAGAAGCAAAAAGGAGATATAAGAGAGGGAATGCTGGCAGATTTTGTTATTTTAGGAGAGAATCCTTTCGAAGTAGAAAGTAATGCGATTTCAGACATTCCAGTGTTAGAAACTTGGGTCAATGGTACTTGCGTATACAAAAACGGCAGCGTACATGTTGTGAAGAAAAAACGGTGATATTAGGAGGATGGGATGAAGGAAATACGAAAAAAAGCGGAGGCGTTAAAAGAGCAAATGATTCAAGACCGCAGATATTTGCATCAAATTCCTGAATTGGGAATGGATTTGCCGCAAACATCTGCGTATATAAAAAAACGTCTCGATGAAATGGGAATTATGTGGCAGGATTGCGGCTGTGATATGCCTGAAAAATTGACAAGAGATTTTATAGAGGCAGGGTTTCCAGAAATGAAAAAAGTAACGGGCATTACTGCCGTGATTGGAACTGGGAAACCATGTATTTTGCTTCGGGCGGATATGGATGCATTGCCGATTCAAGAAGAAAACGATCTGCCGTTTGCTTCCAAAAACGGGTGCGGGCATATGTGTGGACATGATAGTCATGCTGCGATGCTGCTAGGGGCAGCGGCAATTTTAAAGTCAATGGAATCTGAGTTATGCGGCACGGTTAAGTTAATGTTTCAGCCAGGAGAAGAAACAGGAGCGGGAGCTCGTTTGATGGTTCAAAGTGGGGTATTAAAAAATCCAGATGTGGATGCAGCACTTGGGATTCATATTTATTCCAATCGAACTGTGGGAGAAGTTACTTACAGTAAAGGGATTAATTCGGCTTCTTTAGATACTTATATTGTAAAAATAAAAGGACAGGGCGGACATAGTTCTCAGCCCCAGTTATGTATTGATCCATTAATGATTATGAATCAAGTGTATCAGGCAGTCAATTTGCTTGTAACACGAGAAACCGATCCACAGGCGATGGTAGCATTAACTTGTGGTGTCGCAAAGGGAGGAAGTGCAGTAAATATTATACCAGAAAAAGCAGAAGTACATATCGGAGTGCGTACATTGAACCGAGAAGCAAGGAATCATTTAAAGCAAAGAATTCCTGAGTTAGTTGATTGCTATGTGAAAGCATGGAGAGGTGAGTACGAATTAACTCGTTTTGAAACACCGAGTACTTATAGTGATGAAGCATTTTGTGAACAATTACTTCCGTTTGTGGAGGAAGTTGTTGGAAAACAAAACGTTCGTATTCAGCCTCCAATGCAGGGGACAGAAGACTTTGGCTATGTAACCGAACAAGTTCCAGGTATGTATCTTTGTTTGGGAGATGGAGAAGTGGGAGCACCGCCGCTGCATAATGCTAAGATGATGCTTCGTGAAGAAGCGTTTACAAAAGGGGCTGCACTCTATGCCAATTGTGCGGTGGAATGGTTAAAAAAACACCATTGCAAGGAATAAAAAGATTAAGGGAGTTAAACAAGAAAGATGAAAAAAACAAAAAAAGGATTTCAAATGCCTCATGTGTATATTATTTTACTGCTTATGATGTTATTAGTCGTTGTAATTTCATGGGTCATTCCAAGTGGAGAGTATGAAAGAGTATTGGATGAGGCGACGGGAAGGCAAATCATTAATCCAGATAATTTTGCTTATGTAGAGCGAGAAAATCCAATTACAGTTATGAATTATTTTGAAGCAGTTTACAATGGATTTGTCAGTGGCGCAAGTATTATGGGCACATTGTTTATCTGTTCTGGGGTAATTTATATTTTGGAAGTAAGTGGAGCATTTGGGGCAGGAATCCAGAAAATTTTATCCTATACGAAAAATAGAGAATTTTCTGTTGTTGTTATTTTCTATACTATATTCGTAATTTTTGGAGTGCTTGGTTATGGAGAAGCAGCGTATCCATTTTATCCACTGGCAGTCACGATTGGATTTGCGTTAGGTTATGACAGAGTGGTTGGAGCTGGTCTTGCAATTGTAGGAAGTACGGTAGGATTTACCTGTGGTATGATGAATATGTTTACAACGGGAGTGGCGCAGCAGTTGGTAGGTTTGCCTATGTTTTCTGGTATGGGTATGAGAGCAGTAGGACTTGTTGTATTTTATGTAATTGGTCTCTTAGGATTATTTTTTTATTGTAAGAAGATTAAGAAAAATCCAGAGTTAAGTATTGTAAAAGATGAATATATGGTGCAGCATAAAAAGGTGGAAAATGAAAAACTACTGGCAATGACTCCATCCAGAATATTAGGATTAATTGGTTTTGTTGCGGTTATTATTATTCAGGGAATTGGAGCGGTCTGTTACCAGTGGTCGTTTCCTCAGATTGCGGCATTGTACATTATGTTTGGAATAGTATTAGGGATTATTTTCCGAATGAATCCAAATGAAGTATGTACGGTATTTACGCAAGGGGCTACCCGAGTGTTTGGGGCAGCATTTGCAATCGGTCTGGCGAATTCTGTAGTAACTTTGATGAATCAAGCTCAGATTTTAGACACGATTGTTTATAAGATGGCTGGATTGCTTTATGGAAAAAATGCAATTCTCACACTTTTGATTATTTATGTATTTGTAACCTTATTTAATTTCCTTGTCGTGTCAGGAAGTGGAAAGGCAGTCATTATTATGCCAATTCTTCAGCCGCTTGGAAAGATTTTAAATATTAATCAACAAGTATTAGTATTAACTTATCAATATGGGGATGGTATTACAAACAGTTTTTGGCCAGGCAGTTCGATGGTTCCGCTGTCGTTATGTGAGTTGGGATATGGCGCATGGATGCGATTCTGTTGGAAAATCTATGGCGGTATGATGGTGGCAGCTTTTATCCTTGTTATTATAGCAAATGCAATTGGATATGGACCATTTTAACAAATGAAAGAAGTAGAGGTGAAATGAAGTGAAGGCATTGGAGCTATTGTATGAGCTAGTAGCAGTCAGAAGTGACACTGGAAGTTCTTATGAAGTAGCATTAGGAAATAAAATTTATGAAATCATTTCTCAGGATGAATTTTTTAAGGAAAATCCACAATATTGTGGCAAAGAAGTATTCGGAGATTTCTTAGGAAGACCATTAGTATGGGCATTTAAGCCAGGAAAAACAAAACAAACGGTTTTCTTGTCGGGACATTATGATGCAGTAGAGATTGAAAGCTATGGCACCCTAAAAGAATTTGCTACCAAGCCAGATGAATTGAGAGAGCAAATGAAGGCAATGGATTTGTCTGGCAAGGTAAGGGAAGAAATTATTACGGATTTAAATAATGAAGATTGGATGTTTGGACGTGGATGTGCAGATATGAAAGGTGGCTTGGCGGTTGCAATGGAAATTCTTTTATCTGCGAAAGATTTGGATGCAAGTATTCTATTTGTAGCAGTTCATGATGAAGAAAATATTTCCGCAGGGATGAGACGGGCAATGCCACTTGTAAAACGACTCCAAGAACAGTATCAGATGGATTTTAAGTTTTGTTTAATTGGAGAACCACAAATCAATGATCCAGAAAAAAGCAAGCAGGTTGCAATGTATGCAGGTGGAGCTGGAAAAGTACTTCCGATGATTTTGGCAAAAGGATTTTTATCACATAGTGCACAGGCATTGGAAGGATTGAATGCTTCGTATATGATTTCAGAAGTGGTTCGAGAAATTGAATTGAATACAGATTTTATATCATCGGATTATGGTATTTCCGTACATCCGCCAACGGTACTAATGCAAAAAGATTTAAAGCCTTCCTATGATGTATCTTTAGTGGAATATGCAATGGCAGGAATCAATGTATTATTTATGGAAAGTATTTCTCCATTGGAATTAATGGATAAAGTAGAAGCTTCTTGTATGATTGCAATGGAACATGTGGCAGAAAAATATAAAAAAGCATTTGAACAATCAGAAAAAATAGGGGTAGTAAAGAAAGAACAGTTGAAAAACTTTCATCCAAATGTAATGAGGCTGGAGCAATTGATTGCATTGGTCAAGGAAAAGGAAGCGAATTTTGATCAAATACAGACAGAAAAAAATGAAGTTTTAAATACGAAAATATTAAATGGAGAGCTAACACTTATGCAGGCAAGTGTGGAATATATGCAAGATCTGGCAAAACGTTCTGAAATAAAAGATCCGTTTTTAGTAATAGGAATTGCTCCGCCTTATTACCCAGCGGTAACGAGCTGTCGTTTGGAAGGAGGCATTTCCAGACTGGAAACACTTTATAAAGAAGCTGCCAAAGAACAGGGATTAGAAGGTAAGGTGTGTCCATATTTTGCTGGTATGGGAGATATTAGTTATATGATGTGTCGGGATTCTGTAGGACAACGAGCTTTAATGGACAATCTGACATTGCCTGCTAACGTTTATGATATTCCATTTGAAGAAATTGAAGCGCTTAGTATGCCGTCATTCTGGATGGGTCCTCGCTCCAAAGATATTCATCAATGGACGGAGAGAGTTTATAAACCAGATATCCAAGTAACGCTTCCAGCCATGATGCGATATTTGATTGAGCATATCGTATGCGAAGAAATATGATTTGTTCAAAAGAGGAAGATGGAGAATACGGCTGAAAATAAAAATAAAGGAGAAATTGATATGAGTTTTCAATTACCAGAGTATAGGGAACCTGATTTGAGTCAGGAATTTTTGGCAAAAGCGCCAGATGTTAAGCTAGTAGCTGTGGAAAAAGATTTTGTAGCACCAGATAATTATCATGCTACAACAATTTTTCCAGAGTATTTTAAAGTAAATGGTCAGTGGATCATGGCGAAAGAAAGTCGTATGGATTGTGTGGCTGTCTATGACGGTGAAAAAATAAATATTGTAGAATTCCGAAACTTGAAAAAAGGAGATTTAGTAGCGGTAGGACGTACGGAAGATGCAAGTGAAGGAATTTATGTTTATACGGAAGGGTTCAGCACTGGTTCCAATCAGGAAAAGGAAGTTTTTTCATTCCGTACACAGCGTTCTCGTGAAACTGCCTATTCCAAAGATTATGATGAATTATATGAGTTGCTGAGATATGAAAAAGAAAACGGAGGAAACATTTTATGGGTTATGGGGCCGGCATGTGCATTTGATTCGGATTCCAGAAATGCATTTGCTTCTTTGATTAAGGCTGGATATGTACAAGGACTTATGGCAGGAAATGCACTTGCAACTCATGATTTGGAAGCTGCCTATTTGAGAACGGCTCTTGGACAGGATGTATATACGCAAACGAGTGTGCCAAATGGACATTATAATCATATTGATACAATTAATAAAGTTCGCAGCTGCGGTTCGATTCAAGCATTTGTAGAACAGGGATTTGCACAGAATGGTATTATGTGTGAGTGTGTAAAAAACGAAGTTCCATTTGTATTGGTTGGTTCCATTCGAGATGATGGACCGCTGCCAGAAGTGTTTGGCAATGTTTATGAAGGACAGAATGCAATGAGAAATTTAGTTCGGAAAGCAACGACAGTCATCTGTATGGCTTCTGCATTACATACGATTGCAACTGGAAATATGACTCCGTCGTTCCGTGTTGTAAATGGAAAGGTACGTCCACTGTATTTTTACTCTGTAGATATTTCTGAGTTTGCAGTAAATAAGTTAAGAGATCGAGGAAGTCTATCCGTAAAGACATTTGTAACAAATGTACAGGATTTTATTGTTCATGTAAGAAGAGGATTAGGATTGGAAGAATAACTAGTTAGATAGGTTAGCTGTGTTTGGAAAATAACAGGTAGGTAAAAAGATAAAAGATTTTATAGAAGCCGGGAGTCTGTATTTTCGGCTTCTATTTTATCATGATCTACAAAAGAGATTCAATGAGGGTAATATATGTTGAAAGCATAGGGAAGAGATGATATAATGAAAAAAATTCAAAAAAAGGATATTCGAGCAGACAGCGTTAAATGATAGAATAGAAGGGAGTGACAATATGCATCTAATAAAAAATGCTTCTGTATATGCTCCAGAGGAGATTGGAGTAAAAGACGTTTTGATTGGTGGGGGAAAGATTTTAAAAATAGGAGATGAATTACCTGTAGAACATGCCTATGATATTACTGTGATAGATGGAACAGGAAAAGTATTAATGCCAGGTCTTATTGATGCACATGTGCATATTTTAGGAGGAGGGGGAGAAGGGGGAGCTAAAACTAGAACGCCAGAAATTATGCTTTCTGACATTATTACAGGTGGAGTTACAACTGTAGTAGGATGCCTTGGAACCGATGGATGTACAAGAACGATTTCCAATTTATTGGCAAAAGCGAAGGGATTGGAAGAAGAGGGAATTACTACGTATATTTATACAGGGTCCTATCAAGTGCCTGTGCGGACATTAACAGGAAGTGTTATGGATGATATTATCTTGTTGGAAAAAGTGGTAGGAACAGGAGAAATTGCAATTTCCGATCACCGTTCTTCTCAGCCAACAAAAGAAGAGTTTGCGAAAATTGTAGCTGATACAAGAGTGGGAGGAATTCTCTCTGGAAAAGCAGGGCTTGTCAATATCCATATGGGGGATGGAGAAGAAAAATTAGAATTTTTGCGGTATATTTTAGAAAAAACGCAGATTTCTGCTGCGAATATGCTGCCAACTCATATTAATCGAAGTACTACACTTATGAAAGATGGAATTGATTATGTAAAAGATCTGGGTGGATACATTGATTTAACAACGAGTTCCGATCCAGACTTTTTGGAGCCTGATGAAGTAAAGGCAAGTACAGGATTAAAAATGGCATTGGATGCAGGAGTTTTGATTGATCATATAACGTTTTCTTCCGATGGTCAGGGAAGTTTACCAATCTTTCATGCAGATGGAAGTTTTGCAGGTTTGGGAGTGGGAAAGGTCACTTCCCTATATAGGGAAATGAAAGACGCTGTGTTAAAAGATGGAGTTGCTCTCAGCGATGCATTAAAGCCAGTGACATCCAATCCAGCCAATTTATTAAAGCTGGGACAGAAGGGGAAGATTAGAGAAAATGCCGATGCCGATTTGGTACTTGCCGATGCGGATACATTGGAAATCGATACTGTCATTGCAAGGGGAAGGATAATGATTTACAAAAGAGAAGTTCTTGTGAAAGGAACATTTGAAAACTAAAAAAGAATCAAAAGAGGGAATGATTATGAACACGAAAGTGAAGAAAAAAAAGGGATTTGAAATGCCGCATACGTATATTATTATTTTTGGAGTCGTTTTATTTGCGGCGTTGCTTACAGTATTTATTCCATTAGGAAAGTATGACACGAAAGAAATTACTTATATACAAAATGGAGAAGAGAAAACAAGGACGGTTTTAGATCCAGACAGCTTCCAATATGTACTGGATGAAAATGGAAATAAAGTAACAAAAATTACGCCATTGTTTGGAACCGAAGATTTTGGCAGTCAGGGAATTTTAAATTATGTATTTGAAGGTATGACAACGGGAGACAAGTCTGGAACGGCAGTTGGCATTATTGCTTTCATTTTAGTAGTGGGAGGAGCTTTTGGAATTGTACTACGAACAGGAGCAGTGGAAAGCGGAATTATGCGAGTCATTGATCTGACAAACGGAAAGGAAATTTTTATTATTCCAGTTTTGATTACGTTATTTTCGCTTGGCGGCGCTGTTTTTGGTATGGGAGAGGAAGCAATTCCATTTGTAATGATTTTGGTTCCAATGTTTGTGGCAATGGGATATGATGCAGTTGTTGGTATTATGTGTTCCTATGTGGCAACTCAGATTGGATTTGGATCGTCCTGGCAAAATCCATTTGGATTAGCAGTGGCACAGGGAATTGCAGGAATACCAGTTATGTCAGGTGCATGGTTTCGAATTCCAATGTGGATTTTCTTTACGGGGCTTGCCATTGTATTTACGATGCGCTATGCAGTGAAAATTAAGAGAAGCCCTCGGCTTTCCGTTGCATATGAATCAGATGAACAGTATCGAATTGAATTTACAAAAACAAAAAAAGAAATGCCTCCGTTTACATTAGGACATAAATTAGTTTTATTAACCGTTGCTGCCTGTATGGTATGGACGATTTGGGGCGTTGTAACACAGGGATATTATATTCCAGAGATTGCCTCTCAATTCTTTGTTATGGGATTAGTAGCAGGTATTATTGGAGTTATCTTCCATTTAAATGATATGAAGGTAAATGATCTTGCAAAATCATTTAATCAGGGAGCATCTGATTTGTTAGGCGCAGCACTTTGCGTTGGTATGGCACAGGGAATCATCATTGTTTTAGGTGGTACGAGTGCAACAGATGGTACGGTATTGAATACAATTTTACATGGAATTAGCGAAGGAATGAAACACTTCCCATCGGTTATTTCCGCATGGGTTATGTATGTATTCCAGTCCGTATTTAATTTCTTTGTTGTATCAGGCTCAGGCCAGGCTGCGTTAACAATGCCAATTATGGCACCATTGGCAGACTTAGTAGGAGTAGAAAGACAAGTTGCAGTTTTGGCATATCAGCTTGGAGATGCATTTACAAATTTTATCGTTCCAACTTCAGGATGTTTGTTGGGAGCATTAGCAGCAGCGAGATTAGATTGGGGAAAATGGGCGAAATTCCAAATTAAATTCCAGGCAGTCCTGTTTGTCTTTGCATCTATGACAGTAATTCTGGCAGTTCTAATTGGATTATCTTAAAAACGTAAATAAAATAATTGTTAATAAAAAATCTCTACCTTAAACCAGTTGGTATACAGGCAGGGATTTTTTATTATGTAAAAATGGTAAGTTATAAAACTTTTTTAAAGAACTTAAGCAGGAGGATTTCTCTGTTATTGATAAAAACCAATCAAGAAGGCGCTTGACTGTTATATTTAGTTAGTATATAC
>OVXI01000272.1_pt1 | contig 12765 bp, 11 predicted proteins | sample 1732031 | NCBI WGS metagenome assembly OVXI01 (sample SAMEA4545821, study PRJEB24839) | metagenome | biome: chicken; feature: ceca content | place: Italy | collected 2013-05 | reverse complement strand
CGTGAATGGGTGCATTTCAAATTTACATATAAAGTTTTTGTTTTCGCTCCTGCGTGAACTGCCCCAGCTTGTGCAGACAGCACAAAAAAGCCCCGGGTGTAGGAATATTCAGTTTTAACAGGAGTAGCGCAGCGTTAGCGGCGCCACTCCTGTTTTGCTTTGGATACGCTCATAGTTGTAAAAATGGATATAGCGATCAATCATTTCATTTGCCTCGGAGAAGGTTGCCGGTTTGTGGCGGTAGATGCACTCTGTTTTTAGGATGGAGAAAAAGTTTTCCGCCATTGCGTTATCATACGGGTTCCCACGTCTTGACATCGAAGGTGTAATACTGTATTGTTGAGTTAGCTTGAAATATGCTTGGGATGTGTATTGAAAGCCTTGGTCGCTGTGGAGCTGTAATTTCGCGGCAACCTTCTTCTTTTCTCTATGCACTGCCTGACGGATGGTGTCCAGCACCAGATTCACTGTTTGATGTGTCGCGGTCTTGTAGGCCACAATGCTGTTGTCGTACAGATCCCGGATCATAGACAAGTACAACACCCCTTGCTTGGTTTGAATATAGGAAATGTCAGTCACCCATTTACGATTTGGTGCTTCGGTGCGAAAGTCACGGTTGAGAAGATTCTCGTATTTATATACCTGCTGACCCATCTGCTTCCATTTCTTGTGGCGGCGAATCTCCGCCAACAGTCCGTATTTTTGCATAACACGTAGAATTGTCTTGGGATTGCGGTAAATTCCCTCACTTGCCTTCAGCCACTGCCACATTCGCCGATAACCGTATGTGTGAAAGCATTTTGCCTGCTGCTGCCGGATCGTTTCGGCAAGGGCACCATCCTTTTCTGGCCGGTTCATCCGCTTTACATAGCTGTAATACCCGCTTCTGGACACCGAAAAGAATTTGCACATAACCACTACAGGGTACTCTTTCCTGTGGCGGTAAATCACCGCATACTTTACCCTTGATCTCACCTCCTTCCTGTGGATTGCAGAAAATCCCGCAGCAGTTTGTTTTCCATGCGCAGCCGCTGAATCTCATATGCCTGCTCTGCCACAATGTCTCTTGGTGCAGCATCTTTTTTCGGTCGTCCTTTCGGCCGTGGAACTATCCCTGCTTCCAGCTTGCGTTCCTTTCGCCTCTCACGCTTGAGTAGTTCTCTTACTACCTGCTTATCCTTAAAACCGAAGTGTTGCGCAATTTCCCTTTGTGTTTTTCCTTCTGCCTGCATAGCTTTGATTTCAGGCAACAACCCTTGGATATGTGTGTATTTTCGTTTTTCCATGACAATACCCCCTGATGTAGTTCTATTTTCCTACATCAGGGGGTATTTTGTCACTGTCCATTTTTACTGGACCTGTTCACTTTATATCCGCCAGCCCTCAGCCCGCTGTCGGATCTCGATAAAGTTCCGGTAAGTTCCCTCCTGGCTCATCAGCTCCTGATGGGTGCCCTGCTGAGCAATGCGGCCATCCTCCACCACTAAGATCCGGTCTGCGTTTTGGATCGTAGCCAGACGGTGGGCGATGGTGATGATAGTCTTTCCCCGCACCAGAGCAGAGAGCGCCTCCTGGATCTCATGCTCATTCTCCGGGTCCACGCTGGCGGTGGCCTCGTCCAGAATGACAATGGGGGCGTCCTTCAGAAGACACCGGGCAATGGAAATGCGCTGCTTTTCTCCGCCGGAGAGGTTGGAGCCGCCTTCTCCCACCATGGTGTCGTACCCTTGGGGCAGCGCCATGATGAAGTCATGGCAGCGGGCCGCTTTGGCTGCGGCGATCACATCCTCCTCGGCAGCATCCGGACGGCCAAAACGGATGTTATTGCGGATGGTGTCGTGGAACAGATACACATTCTGAAATACCATAGCAATGTTGCGTAAAAGGCTGTCGCAGGTCATCTTCCGGATGTCATAGCCGCCCACGGTGATGCGTCCCTGATCCACATCATAAAACCGGGCCAGCAGTGCGCAGAGGGTGCTCTTCCCGCTGCCGGACGGCCCTACAATGGCGGTGGCGCTGTTTTGCGGCAGCTGGAAGGAAACATCGTGGATCACCTCCCGTGTCTCGTAACCGAAGGAGACATGGTCGAAGCAGATGTCGTAACGCTCCAGAGAGATGTCTTTCCCATCCTGATCCGGCAGTTCCGTTCCCTCCAGTTCTTCCAGACGGTCCAGCACCGAGTCCGTGACAGAAAGGATGTGGGCGGCGTCGTTGATGGACTCCACACTGCCGAAGATCGTGAAGGAAAACATGGCAGCCATCAGGAGCACCGGCAGCTCCAAGGTTCCGTTCATAGTCTGCCAGCCGGCGGTGAGCACCAGGCCAACAGCTGCGGCCTTCAGAGAAAACAGGTGCAGGCAGTTCCAGGGCACAAAGCCAAACTCGTTTTTGATACGGATGTCCTTATTGGCCCGGCACGCCTCAAAAAACCGCTGGGAGGACACCCCCTCCTGTCCAAAGGATTTGACCACCGAAAGGCCATGGATGTACTCAATGGTCGCCCCGGACAATGCCTCTTGGGCCCGATGTCCCACCGGAGCGGTGCGGGCACTCTGCCGCCCGATGCCGCGGAGGGCAAAGGCGGACAGCAGCACGCCCACCACTGCCACCAGCGCCGCCTCCGGGCAGAAGAACGCCATGCACAAAACGATGACCAGTACCTGCAGATAGCCGTTGATGACTGCATCCACCATCTTCATGCTCTGCAGCTCCAGGGTACTCAGTTCCGTAGTCAGAGCAGCCAGAATGTCGCCCAGGTTATTCTTGGAGAAATACCCCAAGGAAACCCGTTTGAGCAGGTCACCAAGTTCCAGTCTCTGCTGCGCCGCCCGCTCTGTTCCGATACTCTCCTGGAGCCGGTTTTTCCAGTAAGCACACACGAAGCGCAAAACGATCAGCAGGATGATCCCGCCCAGGCACAGCCAGGGGAGCCTGGCGTCCAGCGCCGTCCCCTCCTGGGCACTCTCGATGACCAGCCCAAGGGTCCAGGCCGCCAGCATCACCGGCCCGGCGGCGGCCCAGGTGGCAAGAAACGAACAGAGGCTTCCGAGATACAGCCGTCTGTGGTACCCCTTTGTCCAACGCAGAATCCGATTCATACTCTGAAACATCGTCAAGCCTCCTTTCCAACCGCCCAGTTCTGGGCACCCACATGGGCCTGCCATAGCTTTTGATATAGCGGGCATCGGCTGAGCAGCTCCGGCTGTGTGCCTTTGTCCACAATACGGCCCTTCTCCAGCACCACGATCTGGTCGGCGTTCTGAATCGTGCTCAGCCGGTGGGCAATAACCAGCAGCGTTTTCCCCCGGGAGAGCGCCATCAGGGAACGCTGGATCTTGTCCTCATTCTCTGGATCGGTAAAGGCGGTGGCCTCGTCCAGAATGACAATGGGGGCGTCCTTCAGAATCGCGCGGGCGATGGCGATCCGCTGCCGCTCCCCACCGGAGAGCTGCTTGCCCGCTTCACCCGCTGGGGTATCCCATCCATGCTCCAGCCGTCCTAAAAACTCCTCACACTGAGCGGCCCGGGCAGCCGCCCAAACTTCCTCCTCCGTGGCGTCCGGCTTCCCCAATCGAATGTTTTCTTTCAGAGAGCAGTCAAAGAGGAAATTGTCCTGTGTCACGAAACTGACCTGATCCGCCAGCTGCTTCAGTGTGAGATTCCGAATATCCACACCGCCTATGGCAATGCAGCCATCCGTCACATCCCAGAACCGAGCGATAAGCCGGGCTGCCGTAGATTTGCCGCCACCGGAGGGACCCACCAGAGCGGTGAAGGTGTTGGCGGGAAGTTCCAGATCAATGTGACGCAGCACAGTGTCCTCTTCTTTCCCGCTATACGAGAAGGACACATCCCGCAAAGTGATACCGCTGCCGGAGAGGCGGGCGGGCTCGGACGCCTCGGGCAGCTCCTCCAGATCCAGCAGATGCCGAGTGTCCCGGACGGCAAATTCCATGCTCTTCATGGAATTGAGAAAGGCTGCAGCCTGCACCAGCGGGGACACGATACCCAGCACCAGCATCAAGCACAGAGCCAGCCGGGCCGGGTCCAGGACGCCGGTCTGATACAGGGCGATCCCAACTGGCAGGGTGGCCAGCAGCGTGGTAGGCAGGATAGACAGGCACAGGTTCATGGACTTCCAGGTGCAGCGGAACCAATCCAGCGTGAAGTCACGAAAACTGGTCACTGCCCGGACGAATTTCTCATAGGAGGCACCGCTCTGGTTGAAAGCCTTTACCACCTCGATGCCCTCTACATACTCCACGATGATACTGTTGACCTGAGCATTGGCTGCCATATAGGCGGCATACTTTTCGTTGTAGGTCCGCAGGCCCGCCGCCATGGGGATCAGCGCGGCCGGGATCGTAGCAAGGGAGGCAAGGCCCATCCGCCAATCCATGGCAAAGAGGGCGATCACCACCACGATAGGCAGCAGCACATTGGAACTCAATTCCGGTATCATGTGGGCCAGCGGCGGCTCAATGTCCTCGATCCGATCCACGATGGTGCTTTTGAGGGAACCGACGGGCTTCGACAGCACACTCCCCAAGGGGGCGTGCATCAGCTTATGGGCCACTTGACGGCGCAGGCCCTCCAAAATGGTGTAGGCAGACACATGAGCCAGCATAGTAGAAAAGGCGTAAAAAGCCACCTTGACCGTATATCCCGCCAGACACACTCCAGCCCATCGGAGAAGCTCCGTTCCGGAGGCCGACTGATGGATAAACAGGCGAAGGATCTCATAGACCCCCAGATACGGCACAAAGCCCCCCACCACGCTGATAATTGCGCATATAACAGACAAGACCAGCTTTCCCCGGCAGGGACCGGCAAAGGAGAGCAGGATGGCCAGCCAGCTGCGTTGTTTCACAAAACCACTCCTTTCAAAAAATAGGGCATGGTGAGACATCTCTCACCATGCCCTATTGTATCGGTTCTTACCCGTGCTTGCCGCTCCGCACAGCCAGCGTCACTCCGTTTCGTCAGGAAAAGAGAGAACGGGATTCCCGCCGCCTCGCCGGTATTCCAGCGGAGTTTGTCCCTTCACCGCCCGAAAAGCCGCGGCAAATTTGCTGGAGCTGTCATAGCCCACCGCTCCGGCGATCTCTGTAACGCTGGCCTCCGGTTCTTTCCGAAGCAGCAGAGCCGCCCGATCCATCCGCAGTGCCCGCATATAGGTGTTCACCGGACTGCCATATACACTTTTGAAGCAGGCCTTCATGGTGGTCAAAGGGATCTGGTACTGTCTGGACAGAGCCTCCAACGTGATATGCTGATCCAGATGCTCCACCAGATAGGAGCGGATGGCCTTTACCGTTTCCACCTGGGAACGGTAAAAATATGGTTTTTCCGTTCCGCTTCCCAATTCCAGGGCGTCGAGATACAGCAACAACTCCAGAATCTTTACCCGAAAGTAGGGCATTTTGATCCGCTCCGGTACGGTACACAACTCCTGAAAAATGTGATCCACCGAGGGTGCTCCGTGAATGACCCGTGGCCGGGCATCCGGGCAGAATTTCTGCTGGATGGCAGCCAGATCCAAAGGATAGTCTCCCGCCAGACGAGCCAGCTCCATGGGGATCATGGACAGGTCAAAGCACATGGAGATGCCATGATAGTGGGACAACGGGAGAGAAAAGTATCCTTTGTGCTTCAGGCGGCGATCCACTTTCAGGTCACCTGCCTCCACATAGGAGAACGCATCGTTGCCCACAGCGTATTCCATCCGGCCCTCCCGGCAATAGTCGATGCAGAGGAGATCCTGCCGGGTCTCAAAAGAGGAGTCGCAATAGGCCATGTGGAAATCGTTATACAGGATGGTAGTACCGGGGAACACCTCGTAGACGGTCATGGTTCCCTCGCCGCTCTCATTTCGCAGCTGATAAACGCTGCACCCACCGCTCTTGGCCAAGAGGCGCAGATCCGGCTGGCTGTCCTGTAAAAATGCCACTGCGGCTCAGCTCCTTTCTCAAAGTTCCAGGACTCGATCACAGGCGCACTGGAGAAATTCGCGGTCATGTGTCACCACCAGAACCACCCGCCCCTCGTCCGCCAGTTCCCGTGCGCAGCGGGCCACTTCCTGCATTCTTGCATAGTCCAGACCACTGGTGGGCTCGTCGAATACCAGCAGCGGCTTTTGGGACAGCATGGCGGTAGCCACCGCCAAACGCTGTTTCTGGCCGCCGGAGAGAGACATAGGGTGCTTTTCCCGGAACGCAAGCAAATGGAGCCGCTCCAACACCTCCTGGATGCGCTGGTCAGAGAGTCCTTCCATAGCCAACTGACACTCTCCCCATACGCTGTCGGAAAAGAGCTGATGGTTCACATCCTGCATGACGCAGTAGGCAATCCGCTGCCGCTGCTTCGCACCAAGGATGCGGCCGTTGAGGCGGATCGTTCCGGCACTCTCCGGCATCAGGCCACACAAGCAGCGGGAAAGGGTGCTTTTTCCCACGCCATTGTCACCCGTGACGGCCAGCACCTCTCCCGGGCGGGCGGAGAAGGAAAGGTTTTGAAATACCGGCGGCTCCCGCTTGTACCGGCAGCTCAGTCCCTCCACAGACAGTCCATCCTGTTCCCCCGCGGCGCGGGAGGGCGGCAGAGTCACCTGAGTAGGCGTGAGTGTGCGAAGGCCCAGAGCGATCCGTTCTGTCTCAGCCAGCCGCCGGAATTCTGCTCCGCTCCAGATCCGCTCCACGATCCCGTCCCGCAGATAGACGGCCCGATCTATGAGATCCGCCAGAAAGTATAGCCGATGCTCCGCAATGAGAATGGTGTGTCCCTGACGTTTCAGGTATGCGATTTGATCATGGAGTCTTTCGATGGTTTCCCGATCCAAATTAGCCGTAGGTTCATCCAGAATATAGAGTTCCGGCCTCATGACATAGACCGAGGCAAAGGCCAGCAGCTGCTTTTCTCCGCCCGACATGGCGAAGATGTTCCGCCCCCTCAACCGCTTCAGATGCAGGCGGTCGGTGGTATCATCCAGCCGACGGAGGATCTCACCCCGGGTCATACCCTGATTTTCCAGGCCAAAGGCCAGCTCACTGTCGGAATCCATGTTGAAAAACTGACTTTTGGGGTTCTGGAAAACAGACCCCACCTGCCGGGCCAGCTGGTAAAGAGGTTGTTCCCGCACCGGCGCGCCGTGGAGCAGGACCTGTCCGGTCAGCGTGCAGTCCTCCGTAAATGCCGGGATCAGGCCGTTGACCAACTTCGTGATGGTGGTCTTTCCGCAGCCGGAAGCGCCGCAGAGCAAGACACACTCGCCCGGTCGGATGGTCAGATCCACATGGGTGAGGGTGCCCACTTCTTTTGTATAGGAAAAGGACACATCTTGCAGCTCTACCATGGAAACACCCCCAATTTGGCCGCCAGAAGGGCAGCAGTCAACCCCACGCCCACGACAAATGCGGCGCTGTCCACCGGCGAGGCCCGCAGCTCCACCAGACTGGTCTTAGGCGCCGGGTCCTCGATTCCCCGGGTTACTGCCGCTGCGGACAGCTCCTCCGCAGTGCCGGTAGCGGAGACCATCAGGGGAACCATGATTCCCTCCAGCTTTGCCAATCCCCGGATGCCCCGCAATCGCATTGCATCGCGGATATAGCCTGTCTCTTCCCGAATGGCTGGGAAGTACCGCAGCGTCACCGAGACGGCTACGATCAGCCGCTGAGGGAAATGGATCTTCCGCATTCCAGCCACCAGATAAGGCATAGGCGTCCGGCGAAGCATCAGAAAGCCGAGCATCAGGCAAGGCATCATTCGGCGGGCATAGTTGGCAAAAATAGAGAAGCTGGTAGCAACCCATCCCGGCGCAGCCGGCAGAATCCAGTATTGCAGGCACAGGATTCCTCCGAAGATCAAGATGCTTTTCCCCACCATGGCAAAGCAGCGATGGAGCAGCATCAGGAGCAGGAGAAAACCGATCCATATCATTTCCATCCAAAAAGGTTGCTCACTAAAGGCTGCCAGATTGGCGAAAACCAGCAGAGCAAGACCCACCCTGGGGTCGAACACCAAACAGCGCCGTGCCTCCTCCATGTTACAGAATCCCCGCCTTCTCAAAGTGCTTGCGGAACATTCCTTTGGCCAGCAGGATACCCAGAATAGCTCCCACGATAGGCGCCCCCACCAGAACCACGATCATACCCGGGGAAGTCAATGCCGCCAAGGTGGAGACATAGGCTTCCGGCATTCCCTGCTGGCTGATCTGCGCCAGAAAACTGTCCCGCATGATCCAGACAGGCAGCGGGGAGCCGATCATCCCCAGCGAGAAAAACACGTAGGCCAGAGCATTACCACGGAAAGACCGGTAATGGCTACAGATCCGGCAAAGCTCCGCCAGGATGCAGCTCACCGCAAAAGCAATGAGAATCACCACCGTAAATTGGCCAGTAACAAAGTAGATCAAGGCCGTAATAAAGCCCATCAGGACCACTGCGCCGGTCTTTGGCACCTTAGTACACATCATCAGGAATGGGATACCCGCAAATACGGCGATCAGGCCAGGCATCAAGATCCAAAGCAGGGGATGCAGACCGCTGAGAAGCATAAAAGCAAAGTTGATGACAAAGTAGATGGCGGAGAAAATTCCCACCGTAATGATGTCCTTTCCCGTCATCCCTTTTTTCTGCGTGTTCATGATGTACCGCTCTCCTTCAACATAGTTAGATTATGCTAACCGTTATTTCTGAGAAAAGGCGCTCAGCGCGCCCCTCCTTACTGAGTATAGCGACACATCGCCGTTCTTTCTGCTCCGATTGGGCGACTTTATCCCGTTTAGTCATGGAATTTAGCGCTGTGACAGAGATGTACCATCTTCACCATACAGAATCGGTCCGAAACTGCCATGCTGATCTTGGTGGACAGCTTCAATCCGGTTCGGGGGATATGGCGGTAATAAGGCTCCTCAGCCAGCACCCTGACCCCACTGCCGATTTTTCCGGCCAGCACCGATGCGGAATCCACATAGAAAAACATCTGCGCATCCCCGTGGCCCACCTGCTTCATGTACTTTTTCCGCATCATGGCCATGCCGCTTTTGCTCACGGTATCAAAGACGATTTCAATCTCTCCAAACCCCGTGAGCATCCGCAGGAGGCCCACAACCTTGCTTTCCTCAAAATAGTGGAACAGGCCGCCGGCGGTGACCAGAATGGGAGCATCCGGCACATCGGTGCGGATCTGCCTGATCCAGTCCTCGGCAAAGGCGTCTCCGGCGAGATAGGTCTCCCGCTCCGGCTCCGGCAGCAGCTCTCGCCGGTACTCCACCACATGGGGCAGATCCACGGCATACCAGCGCGACCTTCCATTGTCGCAGCGGTAATAGGCCGTCTCCAGACCACAGCCGAGTTGAACAATCACACCGTCCGGCCTGCACTCCAGAAACGCCCGGATGATCCGGTCCATATTGGCGGATCGGGCTGCGGAGGCGATCAGGGTATACTGACCCTGTTTGTCCTGCTCCAGTAGGGCGGACGGCAGCTTCTTTTTCAGCTCCAGCGCCTTCTGATCGTATAAGATCTGCGGACAGTGCTCACTGGCATAGATTCTGCCCAGCATGGGGACAAACAATGTGTCCTCCACAACGCCCAACTTGGACATAGTCAGCCCTCCTGTTTTGACGAATTACTTTCTGCCGACAAGCAGACGAGAAGAGCCCAACATCATCATGGCAGCCCGGCGGTGGGAGCCGAAGGCTTCTTCCGCGGTATCAATGAGCCGGACATCCTGATAGCCCATCTCCCGTAGTTTTTGAGCAAAGGCGTCCATATCACCGTACATGTTAGGCTTCATATCATCGTTAAGAGCGAAGACGCCGCCTTTTTTCAGAACCCGCAGGCTTTCCAGCAGCAGCTTGTGCATATCGGCTCCCATGACATTGTGGTAGACATAGTTGCTGATGACCGCATCAAAACTCTCATCGGGGAAATCCAGATGATTGGCGTCGCCATGCCGGAACACACACCGGGAGGCCACGCCCTCGCTTGCGGCGTTTTTCTCACAGAGAGCCTTGCTATAATTGTAAACAGCTCCCCAGTAGTCCATGCCAGTGACCTTTGTCTCCGGCCAGGTCAGGGCCGCACGGATCGACAGCGCCCCGGAACCACAGCCGACCTCCAGGAGACTGCCCTGGCCGTCATAGTCCAGGTGAGAGAGAACGACCCGGTGAACCTGTTCCATGATCCCGCCGCCGCCAAAGGCATACTGGCGCCTGATCCATGTGATCCAGACCAGCAGGGTCACCAGCGCCGCTGCAACAACAGAGAACAGAACGCCAAGAACCGTGATATGGAACACCGAAAAGGAGAGTGCGGCTAAAACCACGGCCAGAGCTGTGATGCCACCGATAATGTAGAACACGGGATTGGACATCCAGCTTCCATAGTCTTCGCCGTGACTGCCGAGACGAATTTCTGCTTGTTGATTACGCTTTTGCTGCATTTGATTTTCCTCCTGTTGTTCAATATTTGTGTACAATTCGTTTACGGGTGTTTCTCCTTCGCCTTCCGGCAGACAAAAGAGGCTATGCCCTGAACGGTGCGAACCTTTGCCGGCCCGAATGTTTCCTCCAGACGATGCCACAGGCTCTCCGCCGTCTCAAAGGGCGGGGTGAAATAGCCCTTTGGCACATACAGCCTGCGGATTATCCAGTCGGTGCGGCGGTTTTGCCCCCTCACATAGAAGCAGCCGCAGAAGATCCCGCCTGGCCGCAGTACACGAAAGATCTCCCGCCAGGCGGCCTCCTTATCCGGAAACGCATGAAACCCGTTGAGCGAGAGCACGATGTCGAAACTGCCATCCCCAAAAGGCAGCGCCCCAACATCCCCCTGCTGAAAGCACACATGGGCAAGTCCCTCGCCCCGGGATTTTGCCCGCTCCAGCATCTCCGGCGAGTAATCCAGGCAGGTGATCTCCGCCTCCGGCATTTCCCGGTAGAGGGGCATGGTCAGTATGCCGGTACCCACGGGGACTTCCAGCAGTCTTCCGGAAAACCCCTCCGGTATTCCGGAAAGGGCGGCGCAAAGGTAGTCCTGGGTTTCCGCCCGGCCCATTTCCCATACCAGACTGCACACCGCCCGGCCTGACAGGGTGGAACAGGTGATCATGCCATCATAAAATGTCCGTTTGCCTCCCAATCCCCGGTAGGCGTTTTGAATCCGCTCTTCTTGTCCCATTTTTTCACCTTCACTCACTCAAGCACCCAGCGCCACATCCAGCGTCATCATGAGGGTAAAACCGACTGCAAACAGAATAGTCCCTATATTGGAGTGCTTTCCCACTGACATCTCCGGGATCAATTCCTCTACTACCACATAGACCATCGCTCCGGCGGCAAAGCTCAGGGCGTAAGGCAGTACCGGAACCAAAATCCCCGCCAGAAGGATGGTCAGAATCGCACCTATGGGCTCCACTGCACCGGAAAGCGTTCCGTACAGAAAGGAACGGGATTTGGAGAATCCCTCCGCTTTCAGGGGCATGGAAATGATCGCGCCCTCCGGGAAGTTCTGAATGGCAATCCCCAGAGAAAGAGCCAGCGCCCCCGCCAGCGTGATACCGCTGTCTCCGTAGAGCCACCCGGCGTAGACCGCGCCCACCGCCATTCCTTCCGGAATGTTATGCAAAGTAACCGCCAATACCAGCATCGTATTCTTTTTCAGATGGGATTTCACCCCTTCCGGCTGATCACTATCTAAATGCAAATGCGGGATCACACTGTCTAATAAGAGCAGAAATCCCATACCGGCAAGAAAACCGACTGCCGCAGGTACAAACGACCATTTTTCTAAATGTGCAGAGGCTTCTAAAGAAGGAATCAGCAGCGACCAAACACTGGCGGCGACCATGACCCCCGATGCAAAGCCAAGCAAGATCTTCTGCACCCATTCTTTCATCTCATTGCGCATAAAAAAGACCATGGCACTGCCTAGTGTCGTGCCAACAAAAGGAATCAACAAACCGATGACCACACTTGTAAACTCAGACATGTCATCACTCCTTTCCATATCAGTATTCGTTGTTATGGCTATTATATACAGAACCAAAGAAAAAGAAAAGAGCCTTGCTTCTTATGTTATAATAGTAAAAAAGCATGAATATAGGAGAAACATATGAAAAGCAGGAAAGAGACAACAGCTTTATTGCACGCACGCAGTCACTTGAAATATATTTTGATCTTAGAGGGATCGATCGTCGGTCTGCTGGCAGGGATCGTCAGCATCATTTATCGAATCTTATTAGGAAAAAGTGAATCATTTGTATATCAGATCGCAAAGTTGGTAAAAGAGGATGGAATCTATCTGATCGCGCTGTTCTTATTTTTATTTGTTTTAGGCTTTATTATTTCACAAGCATTAAAAAAAGAACCCTTTATCAGCGGCAGCGGAATCCCACAAGTAGAAGCAGAAGTGCAAAATCAAATCGATCAATGCTGGTATCGCGTGCTGATCGCCAAGATCATCGGCGGTACATGTGCTGTGCTGGGCGGCTTGTCATTAGGACGAGAAGGGCCGAGCATTCAGTTAGGTGCAATGTGTGGAAAAGGCTTTTCTAAGATTTTTCGGCGCATCAAGGTCGAGCAGCGTTATTTGATCACATGCGGTGCGGCAGCCGGTTTATCTGCGGCCTTTAACGCTCCCTTAGCAGGAATCTTGTTTGCACTGGAGGAAATCCACAAAAATTTTTCGATGTCCGCCATCGTTTCGGTCATGTGTGCTTCGATCATGGGTGATTTTCTATCACAGTACGTATTTGGATTAGAAC
>OVXI01000267.1_pt1 | contig 12901 bp, 17 predicted proteins | sample 1732031 | NCBI WGS metagenome assembly OVXI01 (sample SAMEA4545821, study PRJEB24839) | metagenome | biome: chicken; feature: ceca content | place: Italy | collected 2013-05 | reverse complement strand
GTATGATGTATTTATAGATGATATGAACAGCCTAGGGGTCAAGGTATATCTAGGTGTGACACCATTTGGTATGGGAAGTTTACAAGGAAGTTCCACAAACCATGCAGTATTTATGTTTACAAAAAGATTAGAGAATTTGAACGTTTTATCAAAATACCAACATTTCAGAAGATATGAACTCTAAATACAAAATAGCATTTAAAATATAAGGCAGCAACATGATAAACAAATCAGAGCAAGCAAGATGAGAGGGTGTGCCATTTGACAGGATAAGGTGATGCAGCATGGAGCAACATGAATTAAAAGACATAATAGAATACAACCTGCTTTACAATTTTGTATTGTACATAGTAAGTGGATGTATTAAGGATGATGAATTAAATCTAGGGCAAACTTTATATAAGCTAAATGCAGATGAAAAAGATGCACCGTGGCTCAGGGCAGAGCAAAATGATAACTTGGTAATAGTTTTATGTGACATTATAGATATAGTTATCAAATACGGAAATGTGGCAGAATCATTAGATTTGGATTATATTGAAAAGAGAAACTTGCTACCCGTAAGGAAAATTCTAATGGAACGCGAAGATATGCTGAAAATCAGAGAGCGTTTGAGAAAGACTTATGTTACCAGGCTAAACCCATTAAGGTATTTTGATGATACATATATTCAAAATCCAATGTTCAGATTTGGCCGGTTAGATATCAAAAGATTAAGACAGGCTAAAAATATCATTGCTAATAATATCGAAAAACAAGGATATAGCAAAACAGACAGCGAACCAGAAAAGCTAAGACATATTAGAAAAAATGTTAAACAGGGAATAAATATTTTAACATTACACGAAGATATGGAAATAATTGAGGAATTAGAAAAGACATTGTATGCTAGGCTATCATCACCTGTTGAACTAGAGATTTGGCAACGGTGTATGAAAAGATATGTGCAGATTATTGATGAACTTCTGAAACAACCGGGAGATACTATTACAATATATAAGAGGCCACACATTTGGATTAACAGAATATAATATACTTTTGGAGGGCAACAGTATGATAAGCAAATCAGAGCAGATAAGAGGAAAGGGTGTACCATTTGAGAGGGTAAGGAGGATCACGGGTTATCTGGTGGGCGGTATGGAGCGATGGAACTCAGCCAAGGCCAGTGAAGAGCATGACAGGGCAAAGCATAAGATATAAGAAAGATGCAGGGAGAGGTAGAAATTACCTCTCCCTATTTTTATCAGCATGAGGATATTTACTCCAAAGGTAAGAATTAAATTTTTATTGAAATATTGAAAAAGTTCCGGTATAATCCACCCCCTTAAATTATGTAGATGGAGGTGGTGATTAGATTATGAGGGCATACATGGTAAATGACAAAGTACATGTAGTAGAGCTAGGTGCAAAGGACATAGTGATTCCGTCTCATCAATACCCACTGAATGGTAAGCTCAAAGTGTTTACCAGGGACAACACAGAGCCATGCAAAGATGAACAGATAAAGGTCATATTTGACAGTGTGAAATACGAGATCGGCAAGTGCTATGGGAATACATGGAGGCTACTGGATGCCTTGGAGGCCAATGAAATACCTAAGAGCAGATACAAGTCATATGTAGGTTGGCTGTTTATTGGCGATACAATGCCAGTACATCATGCCTACACTGTAATTGATGATAAGCACCTGCTAGACTTCTCGCCTATGCATGAATTGTATAGCATGGAGATCTCAGGGGAGCTATCAACGCCAGAAATGAAGGAGGCCCTGGTTGATAAGTTCATGGACAAGATCAGGCAGCCAAACAGCATTAGGAGCATATTTGGCAAAGCTGACCCAGAATTACTTTATGTAGGATCAGAGTGCACACCAGATAAAGGCATAAAAATTTATCAAAAGCTGATGAAAGCCTTTCCCAAACATCCGTGTCTAAGAACAACAAGCACAGGAATGACAGAAATGCAGAATTTGATAATGGAGAGGCTTAAAGATGGAATATGAAAATATAGGAAAGAGTTTGGCAGGAACAGAGTGGGGGCAGACAAAAGGAGCTGAGACACTCAATAATATCATTAAAGCAAATCTGCTCCAACACTATGACAAAAGAAAATTTGATATAAAGCTGCTGCTACTTAAGTATACAGGGTTAGCTCCGGCGGAGATCGCCGTGGTAGAGGTAGAGCCTCTTGATACTGGCAGAGGCTATGTGATGGGGGTGGGCTCAAAATACTGGACTTTCAAATCCCGGTCACTTGGTAAATCAGAAAATAGTTTAGTGGCAATCTGCAAAATAGAAAATCTCATGGTCATCATGGACGGAGAAGAATTCTTTGACCTGTGGGAAAACCTAGAGTAGAGACAGTTGGCATAAGCAAAGCAAATTAAGGAGGTAGACACATGAAGGAGCCCATGATCAGAGTTTTAAAAATAGAGCCTCATAAGGAGCCACAGGTGATACATATAAAAAACTCATTGGAGTCACTGCAAAAAGAGGTGGACGGCTACTTAGAAATTGTAGTCCTCTCCCCTACTGCTATGATGGTCTTCAATGAAGAAGGTAAAATCATTGGCCTTGAGGGTAACCGACGTTTTAACAATGATGTGATTGTTGGCAATATTATTATTGCTGGGATAGATGACAATAGAGACACCTGTTCCCTATCCGATGTCGAGCTGAAAACTTATATGGAGCGTTTCAAGCAACCAGAGGAAATCAGTCAGGAAGAAATTGATAGCACCAGTACTTTCAACATCAGGTTCTTTTAGCAATAAAAACCCAACCATGTGATGGGACATACAAAAATCGGAGGATAAAACATTGAAATTAGAAGATAAAAAAGAAAGAGTAGCAAAGATGCGTAATAGGCTTATACTGATGTGTATTGATGAAAACATGGCTATGAGAACAATAAGGATCAAAGGAGAATTGATAGAACTAAATTTAGGATTGTGGGCAGCAGTAAATAACAAGCCAGAAACACTTGTTATCCCTGAATTTGTAGATAGTATAAATTATCATGATGCAATGCCTTGGGAGGTGTAATTGGTGGAGATACTTGCTGGCAATGCTGAGACCTGGGAATACTTGAGTAATACTCAAACTATTGTATTTCCAGAGCATTGGGAAATAGACTATGAATGTCTTAATGGTATCTATGGTATAACACCTGTCAGAAAAATAATAGTTGGGAAAACAGAATATGATCTAGGGGAAGAATTACTAAAGCGTGGATTGATAAAAGAAAAGACATGAAACAAAGGAGAAAACAATGGAGCATGATAAGTACATAACAGCAGGCATACAAAATGAAATACCTTTGCCGCTAATTCATATAATGTGGAGCATGATTGAGGCAATACCTCCTGAGATTGAAAGAGACTACTTACAAGTCTTTGAAATAACAGGTGAGGTAGATACATCAACAGGTAAAGTGGTTAAACAAGCAATAAGGCATTTTCAAGAAGTGCCTCCCTATGAATCACATGCAACATGTCAGTCAGTAGGAATCAGACACAGAAAAGTTTATGTGATAGATGATGGGCCTTATAGTGTGATGTGTTTCCCAGAGGAAAGATAAGGCTATATTTTGAAAGAGGTAAGGCAAGCCATTGTAGGCTATGTCTTACCTCTTTTTATATTATGCTTTACTGTTTCAAAACTAAATCCTATAAAAAGGCATGTGTATTAAGAGAGGATAGATTTTAAATATAAGGGAGGTTTAGATGGATTATGAGAAATAGCATATTTGCAATGCTGGTGATGTGTTTACTTACATGTTGTAGTATTACACTTGCATTTGCAAATGAGGAAACAAGTTTAGATGATATTATCAGCACTCAGCAAGGAATGGAAACAGAGGTGAATGTAAATTCTCAAGCAGACAACAATAATATATCAGATGAAAGCAAGGAAAATGCGCAGGAGGTCACGGGATCAGCAGAAAGCAACCAGCAGTTTATAGATGACCTCACTGAGGCCAGTAACTTGGCAGCAGCAGACATTGAAGGAGCTGAGGTGGTTACCAGTGGATTAAGGTATGCAGCAGCATGGATATTTCAGATCATTGCCTATGCCATTATCACACTACTTGCAGTTAGAATAGTGCTGGATTTGGCCTATATAGCACTGCCATTTACAAGAGGATTTCTAGGGAATGGAGCATCAGCAGGTATGCAAGGAAATCCCTATGGAGCATCTGGGTATGGCCCAACAGGAATGAATCAGGGGATTGGGATGAGCATGGGTGCACCAGGGCGCATGATGAACGCTCCAAGCAATCTGGGCAATCAAGGAAGTAGAGTGCAGTTGGTAAGCAATGCAGCTATTGTGGCAGCAGAATCAGAAGGAGCTACAGGGCCAAACGGAAAACCCATGGGGCCACTAAAAATGTACATCAAAAATATGGTGGTGGTTCTTGTGCTGGTACCAGTGCTTATAGTACTGGCAGCTACCGGAGCACTGACACAGCTAGGGTTATTGATAGGTAATTTACTTGTGGGCATGATCGGACAGATAGGTAACATGATTTAAACTGGAGGGAACAGAGTTGCTTAAAAGAGTAATAAGTTTGTTTATGGCGGTGCTGACAGTTTTGGCACTGGCTTGTACCACAACAGCCTTTGCAGCAGAGGAAGCACACACTTTACCTGAAGATGTTGAGAGCTACATAGAGAATAGTATTACAGCGATCAATGACTCAGGGGTGAGTTTTTCTGAGACTTGGCTTAGGAGCTGGCTGACAACAGATGAATCAAAAGCACAGTCGCTAGAAGATGGTGGCAGACAGTACAACATCACTCTTGGGAGCAGCCAGGGAGTGTTGTACATTGTGAGGGGAAAAACAGAGGAAGGTTTAATAGAGGCGGTTCAAAAGAGCGTAAACAACGCAGCCACAGTTGATGATGTATCCACCATCACAGATGGACTAAACATCGGAGCAGACACTGCTGGAGCAACTGCATTGTTATCTGGTTTTGCTCCCATCATCAGTCTAGTGGTTGGTGTAATTGTGGTGCTAGTCACAATGGGCATGACACTGTTTACTGCATTTGATATTGCTTACATTGCTTTCCCTGTCTTCCGCAACAAGTGTGAGGAGCAGAAGATGAATGGTACAGGATACAATGTAAAGAAAGACTCAAATGGAAATGTAAGCCTACGGTTCGTAACCGATGATGCACAGTATGCTGTAAGCGAAGGCACAATAGAAAATGGTAAGAGCCCATGGGGAATTTATTTCCGCAAGAGAATTATGAGCTATGTTCTGTTGGCAATCGTATTGTTTATCCTCCTGACAGGAAATATAAGCCTGATTACCAACATTGCATTGAACATTGTATCAGGAATCATGAATGTATTAAGCGGCCTTGCATGATAACATGAAGGGCTCAAGGTGAAGGGGACATGAGACATATAATAGAATATACTTTGGAAAATGGCTACAAGGCCTATGTGGTGGTAAGCAAAGGATCAGAAAAAGAGGCTATTCAAAAAGCAATAATGATACTTTCATACATACAAGTAAACTGTAGGCAACAATGGCAGAAGATAGTCCCCGGTATATTTGCAATCAATGAGCATACAGCCAGGACAGTTGAAAGCTGGGATAGTAATAAAAACATACTAACACAGGCCGCTCGCTATAATTATATTGCAATTATTGAAGGGCAGCAGCTGACCACAGTACAGGGAAATGGAATAAAGAGTGCTTATATGAATGTGCTGAGGCAGCTAGATAATCAAAGCAAAGGCATGGAGTATACGGTTGTTATAATTCCGATGTATCAGCAGATAAAGCAGATCACACTAATAAATAGTGGTATGCAAAGCCAAGAAAATCAACAGCGGGTGGGAAATAATTATTATTCAGAGCAGACCTATAGTGATAGACCTAACCCACCAGTTAGACAGACATTATATAAAGCAACTGATACACATGGGAATACAAAAGAAACAGTGAGGGGGTCTAACTGTCAATTCAGAGAGTTAGGGCCAAACGGCAGAAAAATAAAAGTACAACCAGATAAAACATCAGAATATTACAAATGCACACCAGATAATACAATCTTTATATCTTTGGATGAAAACTCTGTCTTGGAAAGAAAATCAAGTGAGCTTTTCAAAATGCTGTATTACGGGGCTGAATATGAGTTTAAAAAGAGATGGAGCATAATCCTTAAAGGAATAAGCAAGCAAATGAATAGTGACTTGGTCACAAGGATTAAAATATTTCAATATGAGATGTATGTAAACAATAAAGTTATATCAGCAAGTAATCTAATAGGAGGCTTTGAGGATGTAAGGATAGAGGATATTATTAACTTCAAGTCACTGGCTAAACAATTTCCAAACATAAGAGAAATGACCATAGATGATACCATCTTAGAACGAGCTGCAATCGAGTTTGATCAACCATTGATAGATATGTTTGCACTGTTTAAATATCTTTCAAGGCTAGTGGTGATAAAAAATGGAACTAGCAAGATGTTTACTAGGCAAGATGCAATAATGGCAAACTATGAAATACAAAAGACACAGCAAGAAATGAAGTTGAGAAATAAATTTGATGTGGTATGTGCGGCAAAGAATAAAAACTTCTCACAGGCAAGGCCGGGATACCAAAACAAAGTTTGGAAAGCAACAAAAAAGTTTTCAAGTGACGCATTTGATGTAATAGCAGATGACATTTTAAATTACAGAAAGCACTATATAAGAGATACCATACTGTCTGTGTTTGGTATAGGTGCAATACTTGTAGGTGGAACATTCCAAATAGGTGGAATGATATGGAACCACGCTAAACAATAGAAAGGAGAAACAGAGTATGCACAAGAAATTCATGTCACTCTTTTTAGCATTGGGGATGATAGCAAATATTGGAGTTGCATATGCAGCAGATTTAGTGCCCCCTGGTGCTGATGGGGCCCCGGAGGTTTTAGAGGGGCCCCAAGGTGGTACAGGAGGAAATGTAGGAGCCCAGGGCACCCAGGAGGCCCAGGGTGGTTCCAGTGGGGCCACAGAGGGGTCAGCGGGTGTTAGGTATGAGGAAGTTGTTACCTATGAGCCAGTTGTGATAACAGGGGGTGTTGGGAGGTTTAATGGTCAGAGTTTCATGGTAGATGGGCAACAGACTTTTGATTTCCCTGGCAGCTTTACAATAAACCCAATGGCAGGACGCTTAACAGGCACACAAATTCCTTTGAACAATACAGGTGATACAAATATCAGGATACTATCAGGGATTTGTGAAAGCAACGATGGAAACAGCCCTAAGGTGGTCTCCCCTACTAAGTTTTCAGACTGGGCAAACTTAGGAATAGAAGATACACTGGGCAACATTGCATTTGGTTTCCTAGTAAGAGATCAGGCAGGCAATGAGCTGGCTACATACTGGTTCAGTGAGGAAGGCAGACAGACCTCAGAGGAAGTTTATGTGATATCTCCTGGTGAAAGTGTCACCATAGAGATTATAGGCAAGCATGGTATGAGCTGGCCCAAGGCATGTACACTTTCCTATGATTGCACATTGATTTTTGATGTAGTGCCTCTTGAAACAGTTAAAGAGGTTATTCAGATTGTAGAGATACCTGAGGAAGTAGAGCAGCCTCAACTTCCAGAGGATATAGAGACACCTGAGGAACCAGAGACCACGCCACAAGAGCCGGAGCAGACACCCAATGAACCAGAGACAACACCTCAGGAGCCAGAGCAGGCCCCGGAGGATACAGAGGATCCCGAGCAAGAGGACAGTGTTGGTCAGCCTGGGTCAGAGATTGAGGCAGCACCTGTGGATGGCACACAAGACAATGAACAAACCCCTGAGCAGGTGCCAGAGGTGCCAGAGCAGGATGAGCCCCAGGATGAGCAAGTGCCAGAGGCAGTAGAAGAGCCCAGCACCAGTCAGGACATTACCTCACAAGAGCCAGTAGAAGTATCTGAGGATACTAAAGGGGAAACTGTGGTTGAAGAAGCACCAGCAAGTCAGAATGTAGATAATCAGAGTGAGTCAGATATTGAGCATAACAACATTGTTGAGGAAACAGTAGAGCAGCAAGAACACTAAGCATAATTAAGAGGGTATCAGGAGGTAAAAATCCTGATACCCTCAAAAATATTGAGAGCAGTATTTCATAATTGGGGTAGCAATAAATTTTTCCAATTAGTCCTCAATATAGGCATGATTTTTAATAGGGGATAGATTTTAAAAAAGAAAGGAGTGCAAAAAGGAATGGAAAAGACAAATGGCGTTGATATAGTAATAGGTCTAATACCAAGATATGGCAGGGTTGATAAATATGTGATGTACAAGGATGATGGTAGCATCTATTTTGCAACGCCAACAGAGTTGTTCAGATCATTAGGAAGAGGTGAAAACATTGTAGGATTGAGAAGATCAGGTAGAGGTGTTACATTATCAGGAATGTTTAAATACAGAGGAGTTTTAGGCCAGGAGTCGGATGATGTATGGACTATCGTGAAACAGCACCTATACAAGAAGAAAAGAAGGTTTGACCTATGTGATTGCGTTGGGAACATAAGAAACATTTCAGAGGACGATCTAAAAGATGAGGTAATAACCGGAAAGTCAAAAATCAATGGCATGTTAATTAGAGGTGATCAGCTGTTAGTTCCTAAGATAATACCAATTATGATAGAGAAATCAGATAAGGAGGTTTGATAACATGAGCATAGCAAAGAGGCTAAACTTAGTGATGGTCTCAGCATTTGCACTCCTGTTAGGCTGTCTAATGTTTACCAGCTTGGACACGGCCTGGGGACTCACCTATCAGGAAGGCGATGTGTGGATAGGCACTGATGGTGAGCAGATGACACCAGAGGAAGCCAGCCAGTGGGAATATGATAATGATAATACTAATAATGGAATTTGGTTAAAGGAATATACAGGAGAATATGTAGAAGGAAAAATTGTAGGTTGTGTACCAGCAACTATAAATAGTAAACCAGTTACTAGTATGAAAGAAACATTTAACTGGTGCCAATATCTAGAATTGGCACCAGAAATACCAAACAGTGTCATTGATTTAACAGGTGCATTTGCTAATTGTGATGCATTAACTATAGCACCACAAATACATGATTCAGTTACAAACATGAGTCATACATTTGAATATTGCTGGAGACTAACCACAGCGCCACAAATACCTAGTTCAGTAGAAGACCTAAGTTATGCATTTAAAAGTTCAGGTATAATAGCAGCGCCACAAATACCTAGTTCAGTAACTAATATGACTCAAACATTTAGTGATTGCAGTAATTTAACAGAGCCATCTACAATTCCAGCATCTGTAACAAGTATTAGTAGCGCATACAGTAACACTGCAATAACTAAATCTCCGCAAATTTTAAGCACTAATTTGAGATATGCATCAAACGCATTTTCAGGCTGCTTAAATCTAAAAGAGATAACTAATATACCTCTTGCAGAAGACATATCTAGGATGTTTTCTGGTTGTGAACAATTAAAAGTGGTTCCTAATATACCAGAAGGAATAACAGCATTAGAATATGTATTTTATGGCTGCAAAGAATTGGAGGAAATTCCTGAAATACCAGATTCGGCATATAAGTTAGATGGTTTATTCATTGGATGCAGTAAATTAACAGGAACAATATATTTAAGCAATAATGTAACTATTGTGAACGATATGTTTTATAACACTGTTGAACCAATAATAGTTCAGTATAGAAATAATACCACAGTTGAAAACACTATATTTCCCAGCAATGTAATCAAGCAAAAACTAACAGATGAGATTACAGATCCCAACCCTGGTGAAGACGAAGAGCAAGATCCCACTACTCCCTCCAATCCAGGTGAGACCAGTGGCAACATGAGCATCTATGGTACTGTGCAGCCAATCACCATGATAGATGTAACTGTTCCTCTGACAATTCAGTTTACCATTGAATCAGACAGAACATTTACAGGCCCGGACAGCATTGAGATTAAGTCTAACTGCCCCTCTCCCCTAGATGTAAACCTGTATGGTGTAAATAAGGATGATAGTGCTCCTTCTCTGGTGGCTCCTGATACCCACAGTGATGATGAATGGAACAACCTGAGCAGAGCAGAAACACTTGCTTCAATAGCACTAATGCTGGATAACACCAGTCTATCAAGCACAGGAAGCACACTAGGTAGAATAGATTCAGCATTCCAGAGTGAGAAGGCACTAGACCTTGACCTATCTGCAAAATATGGTAAGGCCTGGGACAATAGCGAAGACTTAGTATTTACCTACAATGTGGTCTTTGAGTTTGCAATGCCCTAAGCAAAAGGGCAATTTTCAGATCATATCCTGATACATGGTCAGGTTTGATGATATAGAAAATAAAAGATAAAAAAGCTACAGACTTAGTACATTAAAGGTTTTGAATATACACAGGACATTAAACACACAGCAGGAACAGAAAGTAGTTTATTTAGCAATCAGCACTTCCCTATCAAAAAATCTATTTTAATGGAGGCAAATTACAATGAAGTTCATGAATCTAAAGCGTTTTGGAGCATCAACCCTTGCAGCAGTTATGGCTATGAGTATGGTAGGCACAGCATTTGCAGCTGATGCCACCTTGCAGGATGATATGACAGGCCAGGGCAATATGGAGGTTGTGGGTACTGTTAAGCCCATTACCATGATTGATGTAACTCTGCCTGTGAACGGTATGCAGTTTACCATCAATGCTGACCGTACCATCACTTGGGTAGATGCTCAGATCACCAGCAACTCCCCTGCTCCTCTGGAGATCACCATGATTGATGCTGGTGTGGCCGTTCTGGGGCCTGATGAAGAGGGCACCTACAATGTGGGTGGAGCTCCTGAGCTTGCAGCAGATGATGCTTATGCAGACTGGGACAACCTGACCCGTGCAGAGACCAAGGCCAAAATCGCTATCAGCGTAAACGGCAATAACATCAGCACCGCAGACTCTGCAAGCCCTGTTGCTCTGGGTGATGTAGCATCTGCTTATGGTGAGGATGAGTTTGGTGCTTTCCAGGCTGACCCTCAGACCTTAGACCTTGAGGGTTCTGCCCTGTATGGTAAGGCATGGGATAACAGTGAGGACATGCTGTACAAGTACGACACTGTTATTGAGTTTGCAATGAAGTAATAGGCATACAGACCATTTAAGCAAAGGACTCCCTGTAGTTATAATGACTACAGGGAGTCCTTTTTGAGTTTATAGGTGATAAAGAGGTAGCATATAGCTCAATATTTATATTCAGTTAAATTAGATAGACTCAAGACCGGAAAATAAGACAAGCAATATATTTTCAAAGTTAGTCCTAAAAATAGGCATATAGAAAATAAGGGGGTAGATTTTATTTAGAAAGGAAGAAAACCACAATGCAAAAGTTATACATGAAGAAGTTCAACGGAGACATATCAAATCTTGCCATGCTCAGTTTTGATAACAACACAATCATTGAGATTGAGCAAGATAAAGTCAAGGAGGATGATAGAGACAAGGTAGTTTTGGTATCAGATACCGGAGAGTATGAGGTTGGCTATGAGGTAGTCAAGGAGCTGCCCAGAGAAAAGGATGAGAACGGTAGGGACAAGATCATATCAGTTGGTGGGTTTATTGAGATTTCAGGTAAGCCAGATAAAGTCTCTAAGGTTAAAAAAGATGATAAGAATTTGATGGCAAACATCAATCAGGATGTGCCAGTGCTCAGGCAGCTCCCCAAGCACTACAAGGTGATTGGCTATGTAAAGCTGGATCAGGCTGATACCTACATAGCACTGATTAAGAAAAAGCTGATGATTTTACCCTTCTTAATCCCGATTGGCGTTGTAGCAGTATGTTTGGTGGTGCTCACCATGCAGCCAGACCTTAAAACACCCATTAGCCTAGATGACTTCATATCAGGCCCCACAGAGGAAGGCACCATTGAGATCGAGCAGGCAGAGGCAGGAAAGTCAGAAAATCTTCGCATCATCATGAATGTAAACCCTGTTCTTGAGAATGGCAGCATGAATCTAATGATTGAGAACAACAAGGACAGTAACGTGCTCAGTATGGTAGGAGAGGTTTATTTGCTTGCAGAACTGGACGCAGAGGGTAATACAGTAGAGACCTATTCAGAGCCAGTAAAAATTGGTGAAACTCCTCTGCTTAATCCAGGTGAGAAGATTGAAAATGTGCCTATCAGTGAGGCAGATAGCGTTGAGCCAGGTAGATACAGTGGTCGTGTGCTCTACACTGCCTATGAAATTACAGAGGATGGTGCAATGCCTATTGGGCAGGTGGCTGGTAGGATTAACCTGGTGGTGAAATAATATGGGCTGCCAAATAAAAACCACATCATTTTTAAGTGAGGCATATAACTTTTTAACTGGTGCATTTGGGACTATAAATATCAGCGAGACAGAGTTTGAAACAGAGATTTGTAAGGCCCCGACCCTCTTCAATATTTATGAGAAAGCACGGAACACACATGATAAGAACCAGGTAGTATCCATGGGGCAGTTTGGTGGGTGGCAGGAGCTCAGGTCTTTAATCAAAGAGAGTCAGCAGCTGCTAGACCCTAAAGCCCTCACAGAGTACCGGAGAGGGCAAAATATGCACCAGTTAGAGGTGGTGACCAGTAGGTATCACATTTGGATCAGGCGAGACATGCTAGAGCACCTGGACTTCTACCTGATAAAAACCAGGCCATAATCATTATAAAAAGTTTGAGACCAGTATGGTTTATAGGCCATACTGGTCTTTTTATTAAATAAAAGTTGAAAAAATTTAAATTTTTCTCTTGCAATTCTGGGGAGATTGCGGCATAATTCCCTCCCAATAATTTTGAATGGAGGGATTGAGTAGTATGAAAACGGCAGTATGCAGAATTGATTTGGGTTATACAAGGATTGCTGGCTATGTAC
>OVXI01000253.1_pt1 | contig 13269 bp, 9 predicted proteins | sample 1732031 | NCBI WGS metagenome assembly OVXI01 (sample SAMEA4545821, study PRJEB24839) | metagenome | biome: chicken; feature: ceca content | place: Italy | collected 2013-05 | reverse complement strand
CTCGCCGCAAGGCGGCTCGCACACTCTCAGCGCTCAATTTCCCTGTAGGTGTCCCGACCGTACGCACATGTCGTCCGGTCGGGACTTTTTGGTTTCACTGTGTTTTCTTAAAAGTCGATCTCTTCCAGCCGCAGCAGGGCCAGGATATAGATCTTGACCGACTGGAGCAGGGCGTCCACCGGGGCGGACTCGTTGGCGCCGTGCATGGGGCCGCCAAAGCTGGGCAGCACCATGTCGTGACTCTCGGGCCCAAAGCTGACCGCATAGGGGAAGTGGCGGGCATAGGTGCCGCCGCCCATGGTGAAGGGCTTCTCCTGCTTGCCGGTCACCTCGTTGTAGGTGTCGATGCAGGCCCGGATGGCCGGGGTATCCGCCTCGATATAGAAGGGGTCGGCGGCGTCCACGTCCTCCAGGGAGGCGCCCTCCCCCACTGCCTGCCGGATGGCCGCGGCGATAGCGTCCCCATTGGTGGAGGTGGGGTAACGGCTGTCCATGGTCTGGACCATCCGGCCCTCCTGCATATACATCCGGCCGCCGATGATGGTCAGGGGGCCGAAGGGGCCGTCGGAGGTGGCGATGCCCAGGCCCTCGCCGGCGGTGGAGCTGTGCAGCTTGCGGACCGCCTCCAGATACCGGCGCTCGGTCTCGGTGCACAGGCCGCTGTCCAGCAGGTAGTCCACCACCAGGCCGATGGCATTGACCGTCCCCTCGGGGCTGGCGGCGTGGCCGGATTTGCCCCAGCCCCGCACCCGGACGCAGCCGTTCTCCGGCTCCAGGGTGATGTGGGGGGCGTTTTTCAGGCCGGCCATTTCGGCCTTGACCAGGGCGCTGGCCCGGTCGGGGACGGCGTTGTTGGCCACGCCGCCCTCAAACTCCAGGATCATCCCGTTGCAGACGGGGCTGACCAGCTTGCCGTGGAAATGCCCCTTCTCGCCGTTGCAGACCGGGAACTCGGCGTCGGGGGTAAAGCAGAAGGCCGGGGCCTTGTGGTGGGCCAGGTAGTATTCCACGTCCCCCATGCCGGTCTCCTCGTTGGTGCCGGCCAGCGCCCGGATGGGGTAGCGCAGCGGCTGCCCCAGCTCCTTGAGGAACTTGAGGGTATACAGCGTCGCCACCATGGGGCCCTTGTCGTCCAGCACCCCCCGGCCCAGGATCCAGCCCTCCTGCCGGCGCATCTCGAAGGGGCTGGCGGACCAGCCCTCCCCTGCGGGCACTACGTCCACATGGCAGATGGTGGCCAGATACTGGTCGGGGTCGGCGCCGGGCAGGGCTGCATAGCCGATGTAGCCCTCGCAGTTGCAGGTCTCCAGGCCCATCCGGTCCGCCAGCTCCAGCGTTTTGTCCAGGGCGGCCCGGGGCCCTGCCCCAAAGGGCGCGCCCTCCGCCGGCTGGGACTCCACGCTGTTGATGGCCACCAGCGCGGCGATGTCCTGCAGCATCTGCTCCTTGTTGGCCTCGATGAAGGCGTCTATCTTCCGATTCAGTTCCTGATCCATGGGTTTCCTATCCTTTCCGTATTTTTTCTATCTTGCAAATCAGATCGTAAAAGCCCTGCCCCTTTGGGAAGCAGGGCGGCGCCGCCGGAGCGTCTCTTTCGCCCCGGGCGTCACACCGCAAACAGCGCGCTGAAAGCGCCCAGCAGCCCCGCGCTGGCCAGGCCGATGATGACGCCGGCCAGCAGCACCCCGCCCATGCAGGCCACCAGCACATCCTTGAACTTCATGTCCAGGATGGAGCCGGCCAGGGTGCCGGTCCATGCGCCGGTGCCGGGCAGGGGGATGCCCACAAAGATCAGCAGGGCGGCCACCAGGCCCCGGCCGGCCTTGGCCTCCAGGGCGCGGCCGGCCTTTTCGCCTTTGACCACAAAGAACTTGCAGATGCCCCCGATCAGCGGCTTGTGATAGCCCCAGATCAGGAACTTGCGGGCAAACAGGTAGATGATGGGCACCGGGAGCATGTTGCCCGCCACGGCCACGATGTAGGTGGGCAGGACATCCAGCCCCAGCCCCAGCCCGATGGGGATGGCCCCCCGCAGCTCGATGACCGGGACCATGGCGACGAAAAAGACAAAGAGATATTGCTCCAGCATAAGGCCTCCTTTAAGTAGTGGATTTCAGTTTCTTCCAGTCGATGACAAAGAACAGGATGGTGCAGGTGGTCGCCGAGATGATGTCGCTGACCGGCTCGGCCACATAGAGGCCCACCAGCTGGCTGAGCCCCATGGCGCCGAACACCCGCGGGATGATGATGGACAGGGGCAGCAGCAGGATCACCTTGCGCAGCAGGGCCACGAACATGCTGATCTTGGCCTCGCCCAGGCCCAGGAAGGTCTGCTGGCAGGCCAGCTGCGCGCCCATGAAGAAAGAGCCCATCATGTAGATGCGCAGGGGGGCGGTGCCCAGGGCGATCAGGTCTGCGTCGCTGGAGAACAGCCCCAGGAACATCTGGGGCGCGATCTCCACCGCGCCCACCACCACCGTGGTGATGCCCACCGAGACGGCCAGCATGATGGTAAAGGCTTTCCGGACCCGCTCCAGCTTGCGGGCCCCGAAGTTGAAGCCCACCACCGGCTGGGCCCCCTGGCAGAAGCCCTGCACCGGCAGGTTGGAGATCTGGGCCACCGAGAACAGGATGCTCATGATGGCCACGGCGCTGTCCCCGCCGTAGGTAGCCGCGCCGGTGTTGAAGGCCAGCTGGATGACGCACTCGGTGGCGGTCATCAGGAAGGGCGACACGCCCAGCGACAGGACCAGGGCCAGGGTCTTGCCGTCGGGGATCAGGTTGACCTTGCGGATGCGCAGGACGCTCCGCTTGCCGGTGAAGAACACCAGCACCCACACCGCGCTGATGGCCTGGCTGAGGATGGTGGCGATGGCTGCGCCCTCCACCCCCATGTTCAGCCCATAGATGAAGATGGGGTCCAGGATGATGTTGCTGACCGCGCCGATGCAGGTGGTAGCCATGCTGGTGCCCGCAAAGCCCTGGTTGGTGATGAAGGGGGTCATGCCCAAAGTGAACTGGACAAAGATGGTGCCCAGCAGGTAGATGCGCAGGTAGGACATGGCGTAGGGCAGGGTGTTTTCGCTGGCGCCGAAGGCCCGCAGCACCGGCTCGCCAAAGACGGTGAACACCACGCTCAGCGCCACCGACAGGACGATCAGCAGGGTGACGCAGTTGCCCAGGATCTTTTCCGCCGTCTTGTAGTCGCCGCGGCCCATGGCCACCGAGGCCCGGGGCGCGCCGCCCATGCCGATCAGGTTGGAAAAAGCGGTGATCAGCACGATGATGGGGTAGGTGACCCCCAGGCCGGCCAGCGCCAGGCTGCCGGTGCCGGGGATGTGCCCCACGTAGATGCGGTCCACAATGTTGTACAGCATATTGACCAGCTGTGCCAGCGCTGTGGGCAAAGCCAGGCTGAAGATCAGCGGCACCAGCGGGGCCGTTCCCAGCCGCTGGTCCACCGAGCCAACGGCGCGTTTGTTTTCTTCCATGGCGGTAACTCCTTCTTTCTCCCTATGAATTGTATCATCAGGCATCCAGATCTATGTCCAGCTCCACCGGGCAGTGGTCGGAGCCCAAAACCTCATTGTGGATCTCGGCGGCCCGGATCTTGTCCGCGGCCCGCTTCGAGACCAGAAAATAGTCGATCCGCCAGCCGGCGTTCCGCGCCCGGGCCCGGAAACGGTAGCTCCACCAGCTGTACTTGACCTCCTCGGGGTGCAGCAGCCGGAAGCTGTCCGCAAAACCCGCCTCCAGCAGGGCGGTCATCTTGGCCCGCTCCTCATCGGTAAAACCGGCGCTGCGGCGGTTCGAGCCCGGGTTTTTGATGTCGATCTCCTGGTGGGCCACGTTTAGGTCCCCGCAGAGGATCACCGGCTTTTTCCGGTCCAGCTCCAGCAGGTAGGCGCGGAACATGTCCTCCCACTCCATCCGGTAGTCCAGGCGGCGGAGCTCCTCCTGGCTGTTGGGGGTGTAGCAGTTGACCAGGTAGAACCCCGGGTACTCCAGGGTGATCACCCGGCCCTCGTGGTCATGGGCCTCCTGCCCCACCCCCATGGTCACGGACAGGGGCCTGGCCCGGCAGTAGCAGGCGGTGCCGGAGTAGCCCTTTTTTTCCGCCGGGTTGAAATACTCCTCGTACCCTTCGGGATGGAAATCCGCCTGGCCCGGCTGCATCTTGGTCTCCTGCAGGCAGAACACGTCGGCATCCAGGGCGGCGAAGCTCTCGGCAAAGCCATGGGACAGGCAGGCCCGCAGGCCGTTCACATTCCAGCTGACCAGTTTCATACAGTTTTCCCCTTTTGTCGTCATTCGATGTATTTGGTTTTCCACACGCCGCTGTGAAAGCGCCATACAAAGCAGATGGTGCGGCAGACCCAGTCCACCACCATGGCGATCCAGACGCCCACGGCGCCGTAGCCCATCTGGACCCCCAGCAGGTAGCTGAAGCCGATCCGCCAGACCGCCATGCTCAGGATCGAGACGGTCATGGTGAACTTGACGTCGTTGGCGGCCCGCAGGGCGTTGGGCAGGACAAAGGCCACCGGCCACAGCAGCAGGCCGCAGCCGCAGTGGATCCGGACCAGCAGGATGGCCAGCTCCATGGTCTCCCCCGAGAGGGCGTAGATGCCCACCAGCGGCCCCACAAACAGCAGGATCGCCCCGTTGAACAGGCCCATGGTGAGATAGGCCCAGCGGACCAGCCGCCGGGTGTAGGCCGCGGCCTGCTCGTTGTCCCGGGCGCCGACGCAGCGGCCCACCACCGTGATCATGGCCAGGCCGATGGCCTGCCCCGGGATGCAGCCCATGCCGTCCAGGTTGTTGGCCACGGCGTTGGCCGCGATCTGGACGGTGCCGAACAGTGAGATCATGCTGACCACGATGATCCGCCCCGCCTGGAACAGGCTGTTCTCAAAGGCGGAGGGGATGCCGATGCCCAAAATGCGCTTTGCCAGCGCGCCGTCCACCCGGAAGGTCATCCGGGCCTGGACGGTGTTCGACTTCCAGCCGCAGGCGGCCAGGATCAGGACCGCCGCCACCCCGCGGCTGACGACGGTGGGCCAGGCCACGCCTTCCACGTACATCCCCAGCCCAAAGATGCAGACCGCGTTGCCGATGATGTTGATGATGTTCATCAGCACGCTGACCTGCATGGAGATCTTGGAGTTGCCCATGCTGCGGAAGATGGCCGCCCCGGCGTTGTACAGCGCCAGAAAGGGGTAGCTGATCGCCGTCACCTTCAGGTAGCGGACGCCGGCGTCCAGCACGTCGGCCTCGATGGTGCCGTAAAACAGCCGCAGCATCGGCCTGGCCAGCACCCAGCAGAACAGCCCCAGGCCCAGGCCCAGCAGCAGGCTCAGCAGGATCAGCTGGCCGGCGCTGTCGTCGGTCTCCTTTTTGCGCAGCGCGCCCAGGTACTGGCTGACCACCACCGCGCCGCCGGTGGCCAGGGCCGCCAGCAGGTTGATGACCAGGTTGTTGATCATGTCCACCAGGCTGACCCCCGAGATGGCCGCCTCGCCGCAGCGGGAGACCATCATGGTGTCGGCCATGCCCACGGTGGTGGCCAAAAGCTGTTCCACCAGCAGCGGGCCGATCAGCCGCATCAGCTCCCCGGTGGTAAAAAGAGGCCCGCCGGGCCGTTTCAAAATCGTGGGGCTGCCCGCCCCCGCCGTATGTTCCATGTTTCTCACACCCACTGCCTGCCCTGCCGGGCAGGCCGTTCCCAGTTCATAAGCGTACCTTATTATGATAACATACCCCCGCCGGATTGTAAAGCCGCCGGGCTGCCTCTGCCTCTGCTCCCACTGCCCTGCAAGTTCGGCATTTGTGGCAGGAAAGCTCGCCCACATTTGTGCGCTTTCACGAAAATGCGTTTTTATGTGCTTTGAAACCGATTTTTGGCAAAAAAACGCTTGCATTCCCCTGTGAAAAGTGGTATGTTGTATCCCAACGGGGCGCCTTGGATACAAGGATTTTCAGGCTGCCTGCACAGCCGGGGCTGCGGCCCGCACGTTCCGTTCTAAGTGTTGCTATTTTCTTCATTTACCTTCTTATCATTTACCCTGCCTGCCCGCAAGGGCAAAAAGCGGCGGCCCAACCTGCACGGGCCGCCGTTTTTTATTTTTCCGGGCAGCGGCCAAAAGACCCCGCCGCAGCCAGCAGCCGCAGCGGGGTCTTATGCGTTATTGGTTCCGATATTGGTTCAGTTTTTTGCCAGGTCCGCCACGGCCTCCCGCACTTCGCCGGAGAAGTAGAGGGTGCCCAGCGCGGCCGCGGGGCCGCCGGCGGCCAGCTCCCAGACCCGGGCAACGGCGGCCGGGATGCCGCCGGCAGGCTCCGCCCTGCCGCCCAAAGCCTCGATCCGGGCGGCCAGCTCAGACGCCGGGATGGCCCGGGGGCTGGGGGCGGTCACCGTCACAAAGCCTTTGGCCAGCGGCAGCAGCAGCCGGAGCATCTCGTCCGCGTCCTTGTCGGCCATGATGCTGACCAGGAACACGAACTTCTCCCCCGGGAACAGCGCCCGCAGGCTGTCCGCCGTGGCACGCATCCCGTGGGCGTTGTGGCTGCCGTCCAGCAAAAAGGGCGGGTCCCGGCGCAGCAGCTCGAACCGGCCGGGCCAGCGCACCTGAGCCAGCCCCTGCCGGATGGCGCTGTCGGGGATCTGCCAGCCCCGCGCCCGCAGGGCCCGCAGGGCCTCGATGGCCACAACGGCGTTCCGGGGCTGGTAGCGGGCCAGCAGGGGCAGAGTCAGGCCGGTCAGGCCGTCGTAGTCGAAGGTCTGGCCCTCCAGGCCAGCGCCCCGGAGGGTCAGCCGGGCAAAGTCCGCCACCGTGAGGGGCGCGCCACAGGCCGCCGCAGCAGCGGCGATGACGCGGTCGGCCTCGGGGGCGCCCCCGTAGCTGACCACCGGGCTGCCCGGCTTGATGATCCCCGCCTTGGCCGCCGCGATGTCCGCCAGGGTGGGGCCCAGCTCTTGGACGTGGTCCATCCCTAGGGCGGTGATGACCGCGCACGCCGGCGGGTCGATGACGTTGGTGGAATCCAGCGCGCCCCCCAGCCCCACCTCCAGCACGACGATGTCGCACCGCTCCTGGGCAAAATAGAGCATCCCCAGGGCGGTGATGAGCTCGAACTCCGTGGGCACGTCGGCCATGGCCGAGGCCGCAGGCCGGACCTGCTCCACCAGCCGGACCAGGTCCCCGTCCGGGATGGGGACGCCGTCCACCTGGATGCGCTCATTGAACCGGTTGATGTAGGGGGAGGTGAACAGCCCCACCCTGTACCCGGCGCAGCGCAGGCAGCTGTCCAGCATGGCGGCGGTGCTGCCCTTGCCGTTGGTGCCGGCCACATGGACGAACCGCAGCCCCTTGTGGGGGTCCCCCAGGGCGGCCAGCAGGGCGCGGGTGCGGTCCAGCCCGGGCTTGTGGCCCTGCCAGTGGACCGCGTGGATATAGGCGAGCGCTTCTTGGTAGTCCATCAGGAGCGCCTCCCGGTATGGCCGCCCCGGGCCGCCGCCATCAGGGCGTGGTTGGCCAGCAGGGCCCGCACCAGGACAAACTCCGCCCCGGCCAGCACCAGCGCGTTGGGGATGCGGACGGCCAGCACGCCCCAGGCATAGCCGTAGAACAGGTGCAGCGCCAGCGAGTTGAGCACCATCGAGCCCACGATGTGCCCCAGCAGGATGCCCCCGGCCAGCCTCAGGCCGTCGGTGCGGGCGGGCAGATGCCGCCAGCCCCACCCGGCGAAAAAGCCCACCGCCCCGGCCCCCAGGGTGATGAGAGGGTTGATGGCGTACCCGGCCAGCACGCCGCCGATGGCGTCGGCCAGGGCCCCCACCACAAAGCCGGCCCCCGGCCCGAACAGGACCGCCGCCAGCACCACCGGCAGGCTGCCCAGGTTGAAGCGCAGAAAGCCGGTGGAGATGCTCAGCACCCGGCTGAACACGATGCTCATGGCCACCAGCAGGGCGGAGAAGGTGAGGATGCGAAGGGATCTATGGGTGTGATTTGGATTCATGGCAGTGCCTCCTTTTCTGAATCCAGATGCGGGAGGACACAAAAACGGCCCTCCCCCATGCGACAAACCGCACAAAGGAGGGCCGTGAAAACCGGCAGTATCCACACACGGGCCGCGGGACACACCACGGCCCGCGCCCAAGTCCATGCAGCAGCGGGATGCAGGCTGTGCACCGCGGGAAAACTTCGCCTTCGTCCGCAGCACAACTCCCCGTTGATGCGGCACTTAACGCGCACAGCCTTACTCTGTTGATCTTTTCAAGCAAGGGGGATCGCTCCCCCCGGCCGCCCGCCCTGCCGGGGCGGACGCGGGACAGGCCCGCCGGGGCCCGTCTTACCCGTATTATACTCCGTTTGCCGGCGCAGCGCAAGACGCCGGGGCGACATTTTTCCTAAAAGTTCGCCTCCGCTTTTGTGCAAAGCGCTGCCGGCCGGCTTCTCAAACCTGGTGTGCCGCGATCCAGTCCGCCACCGGCCCGGCAATGGCCTTGACGCTGCCCTCCTCAAAGGGGGTGCGCAGGCCGGCGGTGGCGCACAGCTCGGTGTAGCTGGCGGTGCCGCCCTTGCGGCACAGCTTCAGGTACCGCTGCCAGGCGTCGGCGTGGTCGGCCTCGCCCAGCAGGAAGAACTGCAGCGCCGCCATGGTGGACAGGCAGTAGTCGATATAATAGAAGGGCAACTCATAGATGTGCAGCTGGCGCTGCCAGCCCGCGCCCCGGCCGTAGAAGGGCAGGCCGTCGAAGTCGATCCAGGGGCGGTATTTCTGTTCCAGCCGCAGCCAGACGTCGTTGCGCTGGTCGGCCGTCAGGTTGGGGTGCTGGTACATGATGTGCTGGAACTCGTCCACCTCGCAGCCGTAGGACAGGAAGATCAAACTCTCCTCGGCGTGGGTCAGAGCGTACTTGGGGGTGTCGGCCCCGAACAGCAGTTCGTGCCAGGGCGCGGTGAGGAACTCCATGGCCATGGAGTGGATCTCGGCGCTTTCCATGCTGGGGCACTTCAGGTCCTCGGGGATGGCGTCGTCCCGGGCGGCCAGATAGCCCTCAAAGGCGTGGCCGGCCTCGTGGGTCAGCACATCCACATCCCCGGCGGTGTCGTTCCAGTTGGCAAAGATGAAGGGGGCCTTGTAGTCAGGCAGGATGGTCATATAGCCGCCGTTGGCCTTGCCGGGGCGGCTGAGGACGTCGAACAGCTCGTTGTCCTGCATGAAGTCGATGAACTCGGCCGTCTCGCTGCTCAGCTCATGGTACATCCTGCGGGCGGCGTCCATCCGCACCTGGTAGCCCTTGACCGGCACCGGGTTGCCGTCCGGGAAGGCCACGTTCAGGTCGGCAAAGGTGGGGTGCTGGATGCCGGCCCGCCGGGCGCGCCGGGCCACCACCTCGGCCAGCAGGGGCACCACGTCCCGGGCCACCTGCTCCCGGAAGGTGCGGACCTCCTCGGGGCCGTAGCCGATCCGGTTCATCCGGGCGTAGGACAGCTGGCTGTAGTCCTGGTAGCCCAGGATGGCGGCCTGCTGGTTCAGGTTGCGGACGGTCCGCTCGTACAGCTCGTCGAACTCGGCCCGGTGGGCGTCGAAGTAGCCGGCTTCCGCCTCAAAGGCGGCGCGGCGGACCGCGGGGTCCAGGCTCTGCTTGTAGGGGCCCAGCTGGGGGATGGTCAGCTGTTTGCCGTCCAGCTCCACCAGCGCGCCGCCGTACAGCCGCTGGTACAGGCTGGAGATGGTGTTGGCCTCCTGCTGCAGGGCGGTGACCCGGCTGTCCACCGCGAGGACGGCGTTGCGCATCCCCGGCACGCAGGTGGTGCCAAAGGCTTCGGTCAGGGCGTCCAGGTGGGGGTTGGCCAGAATGGCCCGGTAGATCTCCACCTGGGCGTTGGAGACGGCGGGGCTGCTCTGGTCGAAAAAGTCCTGCTCGGCCTGCCAGTAGGGGTCGCGGGTGTCGCAGGTGTAGTGGATGCTGGCCAGGTTGGCGGCGGTGCTGAAGGCGCCCATGGCGGCGCTCTGGTCGTAGTAGACTTTTGCCAGGGCTTCGCCGGTGGGGGCGGCGGCCGCGTCGGCGGCAAACTGCCTGCACTGTGCCAGGATGGCGTCGATGTCGGGGCGTGCGTAGGGCATTTCACTGAACTTCATAGCGGGGATTCTCCTTCCTGTTCCTATCCTGAAAGTAGGATGCCACATGATACCTATAGCATACCACGGAAGTGTGAAAAAAGGAAGCGTCTGCCGCCCCTTGCCCGAAAAAACGAAAGCCCCCGCCTGCACCGTGTCGCGCGGTGGTGGGCGGGGGCTCTGCTTGCCTGAATGCAGCTCGAAAAGAAGGTAAAGAAAGAGTTTTGTGTTGCCGGGCGGCCGGGGCCTTACTGGACGTTGGTCAGCTCAGCCAGCTTGTGGAAGATCTCGGTGTTGTCGAAGGCGCCGGTGAACTTGTCGCTGCCTGCGCCGATGGCGTAGATGTTGACGGGGGCGCCGGTGTGGGACCAGGTGGTGTGGTCCATGCCGGACTTGTGGTTCAGCACATGGCACAGCTCGACCGAGAAGGGCTGATAGGTGCCGTACAGCTCGTAATCGCGCTGGGTCATGTCGCCCTGGCCGGCGGCGCCGACGGTCATGCTGCGCTCGTAAGCAGTGCGCAGGCCCTCGAGCTCGTAGTCGGTGAGGATCAGGTTCTCGTACTCGGGGTTGGCGGCGTCGGCATCATTCGCGGTGATGAGGCCGAACGCCTTCTTGGCCTCGGCCATGGCAGCCTCGAAGGAAGCGCCCTGGGCGCGCAGGGTGTCGATGATGCTGTCGAACTTGACAAAGGACATGGTCTGCTTGGTCAGGTTGGTCAGATAGGTGTCGTAGTTGGTGGTGGTGAAGCCGATGGTCATGCCGCCGGTCTCGTGGTCGGCGGTGACCAGGATCAGGGTGTCGTTGGGGTGCTGGTTGTAGAAGTCGACGGCCACCTGGACGGCGTTGCTCATCTCCAGCACATCGTGGATGGAGGCGGCGGTGTCGTTGGCGTGGCAGGCCCAGTCGATCTTGCCCGACTCGGCCATCATGAAGAAGCCGTTGGGGTTATCCAGCACTTCGATGCCCTTGCGGACGTAGTCGGACAGCTGCCACTCGCCGGCGGCGGCGTCGATGGAGTAGTTCATGGCGGCGGCGTCGGCGCGCTGCTCGGCGATGACCAGGGCCTTGTCGCCGGCCTTCAGGGCAGCGGCGCCGGCCTGGGTGGTGACCAGCTTGTAGCCCTTGGCGATGGCCATGTCGTAGTTGGAGACGGCGCCGCCGCGGGGGTTCTGGAAGTCGCCGCCGGCAAAGTACTCAAAGCCGCTGTTGGCCAGCTCCTCGCCGATCTCGTAGTAATTCTTGCGGCTGGCCTGATGGGCGTAGAAGGCGGCGGGGGTGGCGTGGTCGATGTTGACGGTGCTCAGGATGCCGACCTTGTAGCCCTTCTGGCTGTGCAGCTTCTCGGCGATGGTCTCGAAGGGGACGTCACGGGTCCAGGGGGTCATGTTGATGACGCCGGACTCGGTCTTTTCGCCCGAAGCGATGGAGGTGGCGGTGGAAGCGGAGTCGGGGCAGAAGGAGGTGGAGTCATAGGTGGTGACGCTGCCGGTGAAGGGGAACTTCATGAAGCTCAGCTCGGCGGGGGTCACAGCGCCGTTGTTCTCGACGGTGCCCTTGTAGAAGGAGGCGGACTGGATCTGGGCCACGCCCATGCCGTCGCCGATGAACAGGAAGATGTACTTGGGGGTCTTGCCGCCGAACATACCGTCAAACAGGCCGTTCTCCTGGGCGGCAGCCTTGGGCTCGGCGGCCGAGGCGACGGCGGCATTGGCAGCCACCAGGCTGGCCACCGAGGCGGCAGCGCCGGCCTTCAGGAAGCTGCGGCGGGAAAATTTCACGTTCTTCATACCAAAATTCCTTTCTCTCTTCTAGCTTATACCCAATATGGTGCGCGGCCTTGCGGCAGCGCCGCGGCCCGCCTTGCGGGCCATTCACTCTTGCTCGCTTGGGACGGTTTTATTGTACTCGGCCGGCCCGCGGGGTGAAACCATGTCCGCGCAAAGCTTTGGTAAAAAATAGCAGCCCGTTTTTGCGCCCAATGTAAAAAAACCGCGTTCTTTGTAAAATCCCGCCCCATACGCCCGCATCCAGCCCAAAAAATATATTTTTCCATCGTAAATTCTAAGCAAAGCGACAAAAAGCGCGAAATTAGTTCAAAATATTGAATTATAGATTGAAATGTTCACAATCCCGTGGTATTCTGTATGATATCGAACAGCCGGGCGGCCAGGGGGCCGCCCCTCCTGCCGCAAGGCGGCTGTTCGGCCCGAAAGGCTTCTGCCTTCCTTTTTATAAACGGTACACGTAGATTGGTAAAGCAATGAATGAGATCATGAAATATGTAAACCTCGGCCTCGACATCGGTTCCACCACCGTCAAGGCCGTGCTGACCGACCGCCAGAGCGGCCGCATCCTGTTCCGGCGCTACCAGCGCCACCACGCCGAGCAGCGCCGCACCCTCTGCCAGCTGCTGGGCGAGATCCGGGACAAGTTTGCCGGCCTGCCCATGCGGGTGGCGGTCTGCGGGTCGGGCGGGCGGCCCCTGGCCGACCAGATGGGGGCCTGCTATGTCCAGGAGGTGGTGGCCAACGGCGCCGCCGTCCGCGCCCTCTATCCCGCCGCCCGCACCGCCGTGGAGCTGGGCGGCCAGGACGCCAAGGTCATCTTTTTCCGCCAGGAGAAGGACGGCGCCCTGACCACCTCCGATATGCGGATGAACGGCAGCTGCGCCGGCGGCACCGGCGCCTTCATCGACGAGATCGCCGCCCTGCTGCGGGTGCCCGCCGAGGCCTTCGAGTCCCTGGCCCGGATGGGCAAGCAGGTGTACAGCATCTCGGGCCGGTGCGGCGTCTTTGCCAAGACCGACATCCAGACCCTGCTCAACCAGGGGGCCAGCCGGGCGGACATCGCCCTGTCGGCCTTCCACGCCATCGCCAAGCAGACCATCGGCGGCCTGGCTCAGGGCCTGGAGATGACCCCGCCGGTGATCTTTGAGGGCGGGCCCCTGACCTACAACCCCACCCTGATCCAGGTGTTCGCCCAGCGGCTGGGCCTGCGGGAGGACCAGATCATCCGCCCCGGCAACGCCGACACCATCGTGGCCCTGGGCGCGGCCCTAGCCATGGACGAGCTGTATCCCCTGCCCACCGGCCGCGCCGCCCCCATGACCCCCGAGCAGGCGCTGGAGCGGCTTTCGGC
>OVXI01000245.1_pt1 | contig 13633 bp, 11 predicted proteins | sample 1732031 | NCBI WGS metagenome assembly OVXI01 (sample SAMEA4545821, study PRJEB24839) | metagenome | biome: chicken; feature: ceca content | place: Italy | collected 2013-05 | reverse complement strand
GTTCAAGAGTTTCGATTTTCGTAGTTCTTGAATTTCGGTTATCGAAGTGTATAAAGCTGATTATATCAATACAAGTATAACAGACTTATCTATCAATCCTATCCTTTCCTTTCCCAAACCCTTTCCCTCCCACGCCTACCAGTCATAGAGGGAAGTATCGTCCATGAAGTTCTTGACATAGATAATGTTCGGCTTGCCTAAGCCTTGCCGGACGCACTCAATCAGCCCGATACCTTTCTCGCTGTCCAGTTCGGCAAACAGCTTCACAATCTTTTCAGTGCCGCATTTCAGCCGTTCCCTTGCGTCCTCCAGTGTGAAGTAGATAAACACACGCCCGTCCTTATCCGTCCAACCGTTCTTCATAGAAAGCTCCATGCGGTCTATCAGCATACCATACAGCAGTTTTGCGTCTGTGGAGAGGGCTTCAAAGCGTTCATCAGAAAACAACAGCTTCGGTATGCGGTAAAATGCGTACTGTTCGGCGGCTCTGCCATAGAAGTATGGAAAACCCATTCGCTCAATCCTCCTTTCCCACCTCAAACAGCGCAGACGGAACAAACAGGGGGCAGGCATATCCTAATACCTTGTGAGGTTTCCGGCTTCTCAAAATCCTATTGGAATAGGGCTTGTGAAGCATAGAACACGCCCAAAACGCCCTCATCTGTCCGTCCTCGGCAATCTCTGTTTTGCCCGTTCTTTCTGTTCCTCTGTGAGCGTGACGGTCTTTTCCTTTGACCGCAGACTGATAAACCGCTTCGGCATGGTATAGGTCTTGCTGACTTCATCAGCCTTGACACATTGATAACACTGTGGATTTTTCTCCACCAGTTTATCAAGTTTCCGTTTCCATACGGGGTCTGCGGTGTAGATACTGGCGGTGTCCTCGGCGGCGTTCAAAAGGATAATGGTTTCTTTCTCATAACGGCTCAATCTCATATCTGCTCCTTTCCGGCAAGAGAAAAGACACTCCCGAAGAAGTGCCTTTCCTGCCTGTCATGCCTTATCCGGCGGCGGTAGTTCCACCTGCCCGACAAAGTTAAAATACACATCAATTTTCTGTTTCCTGTCCGTCCTGCCGCCTGTGGCTTCATGGACTACCACCTTTTCGATAAACTCATTCAGCATGGGGGTGGTAAGTTCCGTAAAATCCGTATATCGCCGCACAACGGCTATGAATTTATCGGCTTTTGCGCTGTCCTCGTTGAAGCTGTCAATCTGCGCTTTCAAGTCCTCTATCTCGGTTTCCAGTGCGGTCTGCTCGCTGTCATACTCGGATAACAGCCGTTCAAAATGCTTGTCGGGTATCTTGCCTGTGGCGTTGCCCTCGTATAGCTTCTTTACAAGGCCGTCCAGCTCCTTACACCGCCGCTGTGCCTTGCTCACTTTCTGCCGGTACTCCTTGACGGCATTTTCTTGGTGCTGGTCGGTGGCTTTCCGCACACGCTCGATAAACTCCGCTTCATTGTGCCGTACATACCAGCTCACGCGCTGGATTGCGGCAAGAATGGCGGCTTCCATTTTCGCGGTGGGGATATAGTGCATGGTGCAGTCGCGGGTAAGCTGGCGGTAGCTGGAACACACAAAAGCGTCGTCCAGATACTTGCCTTGCACAAGGCTGCTGCGGTGGGTCAGCTTCGCGCCGCAGTCGGCGCAGTAGAGAAGCCCGGTCAAGCGGTTTGGGGTGTTCTGCCGCTTGGGGGCGCGGCGTTTTGTCCCCATAAGCCGCTGGACGGTGTTCCATGTTTCCTCGTCTACAATGGCGGGTATCTCCCCGTCAAAAATATACTGTTCCTCCGGCGCGGTCTTGCGGGTGCTTTTGGTCTTGTAGTTCTCGCAGACGGTTTTCCCTAAAACCTTGCGCCCCGTGTACTCCGGGCGTTTGAGGATATAGCTGATAGTTGTTGTTGACCATGCGTAGGGGTCTGTGTACTTCGCCGCCCGGACGGGTGCGCCTATCCGCTTCCAATGCTCGGACGGGATAGGGATTTTCTCGGCGCGGAGTGCCCTTGCTATGCTGGCGATACTCTCCCCGGCAACAACGCTGTGGAAGATACGGCGCACAACGGCGGCGGCTTCCTCGTCGATTACCCACTCGCCCTTGTTCTCTTTTGACGCAAGGTAGCCATAGCTGACGCTGCCGGAGCAGCGCAAGCCCTTTTCCATTCTCGACTTGAAAACGGTCTTGATTTTCCGGCTGGTGTCGGCAACATACCACTCGTTTATCACATCTCGGAAAATTGACATTATATCAAAGCCGTTGGCGGTATCAAGGTTGTCATTTGCCGCAATAAAGCGTACATGGTACTCGTCAAAGGTGCGCTTCAAAAGCCCCACTTCGACAACATCACGGCCAATCCTGCTTTGGTCCTTGACGATGACCGTACCCACTTTCCCGGCTTCAATGTCTGCAAGCATGGCTTGAAAACCGGGCCTTTGAAAGTTCGCGCCGGAGAAGCCGTCGTCGGTGTACCAGCGTAGATTGGTAAAGCCGTTCTGCTTGGCGTAGGTATCCAAAATCCTTTTCTGGAAAGAGATTTGTCAAGGGTAAATTACACCTCCTGTCCCATGGGTATCTTAATTTCGTCTTAATGTCAGTCTTACCATCTTTATGGCATAACAAGGTCTCTTATGCTATAATAAATTACCTAGAGGACAAATTTATTGTAACAGGCGGGGAGGGATGCAGGGTTGGAAAATTATCAGGCACAAAATCAATACCGTCCAGGAGCTTTTCAAAAAGGACATTTAAAAATCTTTTTTGGATATGCTGCGGGTGTCGGCAAGACTTATGCTATGCTGGAGGCCGCTCACCAGGCTCAAAACAGAGGGATAGACGTTGTTGTGGGCTACATTGAACGTCACACCCGCCCCGATACATTGGCATTGCTGGAAGGGCTAGAACAGCTGCCCGAAAAAATAGTTGAATATAAGGGAATCTCCCTCAAGGAGCTGGATTTGGATGCCGCCTTACAGCGCCGCCCCAATATCCTGCTGGTAGATGAGCTTGCCCATAGCAATGCTGCCGGGTGCCGCCATTCAAAACGATATCAGGATGTGGAGGAACTGCTGCGAGCCGGTATCAGTGTGTACACCACCGTTAATGTTCAGCATCTGGAATCCCTGAATGATCTGGTGGCCTCCATCACGCATATTGCCGTCAGCGAGCGTATCCCTGATTCGATTTTTGACTCCGCCGACCAGGTAGAATTAGTGGATATCGAGCCGGACGACTTAATCCTGCGGCTGCAATCCGGAAAAGTCTACCAAAAGCAGCAGGCTTCCCGTGCCTTGAAGCACTTCTTCACAAGGGATAATCTGGCGGCCCTTCGTGAAATTGCGCTGCGCCGCACCGCTGACCAACTAAGCAAAAAAGCCCAGAAAGCGGAAAATGAGACTGCCGCCAAAGCCGGGGAACACATTCTCACCTGTCTTTCCAGTGCGCCATCCAACGCAAAGGTGATCCGCACGGCAGCCCGCATGGCTGAGGCCTTTCACAGCGGATTCACGGCGCTGTTTGTAGAAACTCCCGAGACCAGGAATCTGAAGGGCGAAAACCTGAAACGCCTGCGGGACAATATACGTTTGGCTGAACAGTTGGGAGCGCGGATTGCCACCATGTATGGGGACGACCCGGCTGTGCAAATCGCCGAATATGCCAAGGTAAGCGGCGTCACAAAAATCGTGCTGGGGCGCACAAACCCCTCTGCATCCCTTTTTATGAAAAGCAAGCCGCTGGTGGACCGGCTTACCAGCAGGATGGAGGATGTGGACGTCTATATCATTCCGGATGTCCAACCTCTATATAAGAAAAAAAGGGCACTGCTTCGCAAACCGGAACAGAAATTTGATTGGAAGGATTTCGGGAAATCCCTCCTGCTCACCCTTGCCGCTACGGGGATCAGTTTTTTGTTTTATGAACTCGGCCTGCGTGAAGCGAACATCATCATTGTCTACCTATTGGGGGTTCTGCTCACAGCGGTTTGGACGAACGGGTATTTCTACGGGGTTTTGGTTTCACTGCTAAGCGTAGTCTCCTTTAACTTTTTCTTTACAATTCCGCGTTTTTCCCTGACAGCGCTCGACCCGAACTACCCGGTCACCTTTCTAGTGATGATGCTGGCAAGTTGTCTTTCCTGCTCTCTGGCTACCCGCGTGAAAAGGCAGGGGCGGCAATCTGCTCAACGGGCCTATTATATGGAACTCCTGATGAGCAGCAATCAAAAAATGCAGCAGGGCCAAAGCGAACAGGAAATCATCCGGATTGCCGCGCAGCAGCTCCAATCTCTTCTGGGACGTCCAGTGTTGTATGCACTGCTGGAAAAGGATAGACAGCTCCGATTTCATGCGGTCCCAGCCTCTGAATCAGAACAGACCATGGGCAGGCTGACTGCCGAAGAGCTTGGGGTGGCGGAATGGGTCGCCAAAAACGATAAGCACGCGGGCGCTACGACCAGCACCCTTTCTCATGCGCAAAATCTGTATCTGTCCGTCCGGGGCAATCAGGAGGTCATGGCGGTGGTCGGCATACCATCCAAGTTTTATCCGCCGTTGGATACTTTTGAAAAAAACCTGATGATCGCCATGCTGGACGAATGCGGCCTGATTTTGGAGCGCCGCAAACTGCGCGCTGAAAAGCAGGCCGCCGAGATGGAAACCCAGCGTGAACAGCTGCGGGCCAACCTGCTGCGGGCCATTTCCCACGATCTGCGCACACCGCTGACCGCCATCAGCGGCAACGCCGGTATGCTGATGGAAAAAAGCGTTTCTCTGAATGAAAATAGAAAACAGGAAATGTACCGTTCCATCTATGACGATTCCATGTGGCTGGTCAATCTGACGGAGAATCTGCTTTCCCTCACCCGAATCGAAAACGGGACCCTGCCATTGCGGCGGGACGCAGAGATGATTGGCGACATTTTCCATGAAGCGCTTTCCCATGTGGATCGCAGGGCTGCGGAACACGAGATTCGCGTAGAACTTGAGGACGATATGCTGATGGCCAATATGGACGCCCGCCTGATCGTACAGGTCATTATCAATATCGTGAACAACGCCGTCAAGTATACGCCTGAAGGTTCGGATATCTGCCTGTCGGCAAAAAAGGAAAACAGCATGGTCCGCATCGAAATTGCTGACAACGGCCCGGGCATATCCGACGAAGCCAAACAACGGCTGTTTGATATGTTCTATACAGGGAACACCGGCAGCGCCGGGGCGGACAGCCGCCGGGGCCTTGGACTGGGTTTAAGCCTGTGCAAATCCATTGTAGAGGCGCACAGCGGGTCTATTACCGTTCATGACAACCAGCCCCATGGCTCAGTGTTCTCTTTTACACTGCCCTTGGAGGAGGTGAAAATTCAAAATGTATAAGCCCAAAATTCTTGTGGTAGAGGACGACCCTGCCATCACCAATTTAATCCGAACCACGCTGGATACACAGGAATACCAGTACCACACCGCCAAAAACGGCGCAGGCGCGCTCCTGGACGCCGTCTCCTATAACCCCGATGTTATCATTCTGGATTTGGGGCTGCCCGATATGGACGGTGTGGAGATTATCCGCAAGGTGCGCGGATGGAGCAGCGTGCCCATTATTATTGTAAGCGCACGGAGCGAAGATCAGGACAAGGTGGAGGCATTGGACGCTGGAGCAGACGACTACCTGACAAAGCCATTCAGCATTGATGAATTTCTGGCCAGGCTTCGCGTGGCCCTGCGCCGCAGCCGAACCGACCAGACTGCCGAGCCGGCCCAGTCCTCCCTGTATCAGAACGGGGAATTAAGGATTGATTATGCGGCGGGATGCGCTTATATGGGGGAAAAAGAAATCCACCTCACCCCCATTGAGTACAAACTCCTGTGCGTACTTGCAAAAAACACGGGTAAGGTACTGACCCACAACTACATTCTGAAAGAGGTGCGGGGAACTGCCCTTGCCGCCGATATCCCTTCCCTGCGCGTTTTTATGGCCACCCTGCGCAAAAAGATTGAACGTGACCCATCTGCCCCCAGGTATATTCAGACCCACATTGGCGTTGGTTACAGGATGATCCGTCAATAGACTCTGCGTTCCAGAGCCGTCCGCTTTTGCGGGCGGCTTTTTGTTTTGGCGGGCCTTTATATGCTTTTAATCCTTGCCCGGAAATGTTAAGAGCACCTTCACGGTTTATATGGTAAGATTCTCTCCAGAAAAGCGGAAAGGAGGGAACCCTTATGATGGATTGTATCATGCTTGCAGTGTTGGCAGGCTGTATCGGTTCCATTATCCTGCTGATCGGCTGGTGCCAGAAGCAGGTGGATAAAAGCGAGTAAGGAGGGAAATCATGATTGTTTTAGGAATCATCGTTTTACTGCTGGGTGTTTATTTGGTCTATGCACTGCTTCACCCGGAAAAATACTAAGTCCAGCAGGAGGAAAATCAGATGTTACAAATTGCATTGACCATTCTCATCTATTTGATTCTGGTCATTCCGGCAGGCGTTTACGTGTATCATATTGCCGCCGGAAAACCCACCTTTGCCGATCCGGTATTCAACCGGGTGGACGGCGCTATTTATAAAGTCTGCGGCGTCAATCCCAAAAATGGAATGAACTGGAAGAAATATGCCGTTTCTCTGGTGATAACCAATGGGATTATGATTCTGCTGGGATACATAATCCTGAGAATTCAGCGTATTGGCCTGTTCAATCCCAATGGGCTCGGAGCGATGGAGGAATCCCTTTCCTTTAACACCATCATCAGCTTTATGACCAATACCAATTTGCAGCACTATTCCGGCGAGTCGGGGCTGTCCAATCTGTCGCAGATGCTGGTCATCACATTCATGATGTTTGTATCCGCCGCCAGCGGTTACGCTGCCTGCATCGCATTCATCCGCGGCCTGGCAGGCAGGACGAAGGATAACGTCGGAAACTTCTTTGTCGATCTGGTTCGCATCACGACCCGCGTGCTGCTTCCGTTCTCCATTATCGGCGGCCTGCTGCTGGTATGGCAGGGCGTGCCGCAGAATTTTTCCGGGAATGTGGTGGTGGATACCATTGAAGGCACAAAACAGGTGATTGCTATGGGGCCTGTGGCGGCGCTGGAAATTATCAAGCATCTCGGCACAAACGGCGGCGGATTTTTGGGCGCGAACTCGGCTACGCCGATTGAAAACCCGACCATCATCTCCAACTTGATTGAGCTGTATTCCATGATGCTCCTTCCCGGAGCCTGTGTGATCACCTTCGGCAAGATGGTTCGGGACCGCAAACGGGAGCTGGCGGCTGCGGTTGTCGCAGATGGTGCAGCCGCTGCAATCCCCCAAATCGAAGGTCGGGAAAGCCTGACGGCAAGAATCTTTGGCCGTGAAGGCCGAAGCATCTTCGCGGCAATGGGAATCCTGTTTCTGATTGGGCTGGGGGTCTGCTTCTGGGCGGAAAGCCAGGGCAACCCGGCGCTGGCAGAAGTCGGGCTGGCACAGTCCATGGGCAGCATGGAAGGCAAGGAAGTGCGGTTTGGTATCGCCCAATCCGCGATGTTCACAACCACAACGACGTCTTTCACGACCGGTACGGTCAACAATATGCACGACACGCTCACGCCGTTGGGCGGCATGATCCCCCTGCTCCACATGATGCTCAACGTGGTATTCGGCGGCAAGGGCGTTGGTCTTATGAATATGATCACTTATGCGATCCTGGCCGTTTTTATCTGCGGTTTGATGATCGGACGCACGCCGGAGTATCTCGGCAAAAAAATCGAAGGCCGGGAGATGAAGCTGGCGGCCCTCTGCATCATCATTCACCCGCTGCTGATCCTGACGTTCTCTGCGCTGGCGGTAGCTACGCCGGACGGTCTGGCCGGTATCACCAACCCCGGTTACCATGGGCTTTCGCAGGTGCTCTATGAATTCGCGTCTTCGGCAGCCAACAACGGCTCCGGCTTTGAAGGTCTGGCGGACAACACGTTGTTCTGGAATATTACCACCGGTCTTGTCATGTTCTTCGGCCGTTACCTCCCGATCGTCTTGCAGCTTGCAATTGCGGGGTCTCTGATGAAAAAGCGGTTTGTCAGTGAATCGGCAGGTACGCTTCATACCGATACCATGAGCTTTGCCGTCATTTTGGTGTTTGTCGTTTACATCTTTGCGGCGCTGACCTTCTTCCCGGTGCTGGCGCTTGGCCCTGTTGCCGAACATTTGACCCTTTGGGCATAAGGAGGAATTTACCATGAGCAAAAGGAATCAGAAGCTGGTCACGCCTGCAATTTTACGCCAGGCAGTTATCGGCTCCTTTACAAAACTGAATCCTGTTTACATGATGAAAAATCCCGTCATGTTTGTTGTGGAAATCGGCTTTTTTATCACACTTGTACTTTCATTTTTCCCGGGCCTTTTGGGGGATGTCAGTTCGGGTACAAATTTGAGAGCATACAATATGATCGTCTGTGCGGTGCTGTTTGTTACCGTCCTGTTTGCAAACTTCGCAGAATCCGTGGCGGAAGGACGGGGAAAAGCGCAGGCCGCCAGTCTGAAAAAGACGCAGAAGGATACGCAGGCCCGTCTGCTGCTGGAGGACGGCACGGAGAAAACCGTTCTGTCCAGCGAATTGAAAAAAGGCGATGTCGTCATGGTGAAGGCGGGCGAGATCATCCCCGGCGACGGAGAGGTCATTGAGGGCATCGCTTCGGTAGACGAGTCGGCCATCACGGGTGAGTCCGCTCCGGTGGTGCGGGAATCCGGCGGCGATTTCTGTTCCGTGACCGGCGGCACAACGATCGTATCCGACTGGCTGAAAATCCGCATCACCTCTGATCCGGGCAGCAGCTTTCTTGACCGCATGATCGCTCTGGTCGAAGGCGCTTCCCGCAAAAAGACGCCCAACGAAATTGCGCTGAATACGCTTTTGGTCTCTTTGACCATCATTTTTCTGATCGTTATCGTAACGCTGTATCCGATTGGACTGTATTCCGGCGTACAGCTGCAAACTTCTACCCTGATCGCTCTTTGCGTATGCCTGATCCCGACGACCATTGGCGGCCTGCTTTCCGCCATCGGCATTGCAGGTATGGACCGCGTGACCCGGTTCAATGTCATCGCCATGTCCGGCAAGGCTGTGGAGGCCTGCGGCGATGTGGACACCATGATTCTGGATAAAACCGGTACCATTACCTACGGCAACCGCCTGGCCGCCGATTTCTTCCCCGTGGGAGGCGCTTCCCGCAGCGAACTGATCCGCTGCGCCGCCCTGACAAGCTTGCATGACGATACCCCAGAGGGCAAGTCCACATTGGAGCTTGCCCGGCATCTGGGCGATACGAGCCAGGACGCGGCGGGCGCTGCATATATTGAATTTACTGCGCAGACCCGGATGAGCGGTGTGGATCTGCCCGACGGCACAAAAGTGCGAAAGGGTGCAGCCGAAGCCATTGAGCAGTATGTAAAGTCTATGGGCGGTACGATCCCGGCCGACCTGCATGAGCAGGTTGACAAAGTTTCCAGCCTTGGCGGTACGCCGCTGACGGTCTGTGAAAACAACCGAATTCTGGGTGTTATCTATCTGAAAGACACTGTGAAACCCGGCATGGTGGAGCGGTTTGAGCGCCTGCGCGCCATCGGCATTAAGACCATTATGTGCACCGGTGACAATCCGCTGACCGCAGCGACTATCGCCAAAGAAGCGGGCGTGGACGGTTTTATTGCTGAATGCAAGCCGGAAGATAAGATTGACGTCATCAAAAAAGAGCAGGCAGAGGGCAAAATCGTTGCCATGACCGGCGACGGCACCAACGACGCGCCTGCGCTGGCGCAGGCGAATGTGGGCCTGGCCATGAACAGCGGCACCACCGCCGCCAAAGAGGCCGCCAATATGGTGGACCTGGATTCCGACCCCACAAAGATTCTGGAGGTCGTGGAGATCGGTAAGCAGCTTCTGATTACGCGGGGCAGCCTGACGACCTTCTCCATTGCCAACGATATTGCAAAGTATTTCGCTATCATCCCCGCCATGTTTATGATGGCGATTCCGCAGCTGCGTGTTTTGAACATCATGCGCCTGGCGACGCCCTACAGTGCGATTTTGTCGGCGCTGATCTTCAACGCCATTATTATCCCATGCCTGATTCCCCTGGCCATGAAAGGCGTAAAGTACCGTCCTATGTCCTCCGGGAAACTGCTGGCACGGAATATGCTGATTTACGGTCTCGGCGGCGTCATCACGCCGTTTGTCGGAATCAAGATTATTGATACGTTGATTGCTCCGATGCTTACGGCAATCGGTGTGGTTGGGTTTTAAGGGAAGGTGGATATGTGATGAAAGAATCTATAAAAAGCATATTACATAGCGCACGTCAAACAATCGGCGTTACGGTTATTCTGATGCTGGTCTGCGGCCTGCTGTTCCCCTGCCTGCTGACAGGGTTGTCCGCCCTGATTTTCCCTCACCAGGCAGACGGGAATCTGCTCACGGTCAACGGGCAAACGGTGGGCGCTGAATATGTCGGCCAGGAATTTACCGAGGATTATTATATGTGGAGCCGTCCCTCCGCGTATCACTACAATGTATATGTGGAAGGGGAGGACGGGAAGCTGTACTACAATGACGGCACGGAATTTCCCGGAATCGGTTCCGGTTCCAACAATTACGCGGCGACCAATCCGGCGCTGACCGAACGCGTGGAGGCGGACATCAAGGCATTTCTGGAGAAAAATCCCGGCGTAAAGCGGGAGGATATCCCCACCGATTTGCTGACGGCCTCCGGTTCCGGCCTGGATCCGCACATTTCCCCGGCTTCCGCTGAAATACAGATCCCCCGGATCGCTGAAGCGTCCGGGCTTACAGAGGAAGAGATCGAAGATATCGTGTCGGAAAATACTCAGGGCAAAGTCTTTGGCGTCTTTGGCGAGGAGACTGTCAATGTGCTCAAAGTCAATATCGAGATCGCACAGCGGATGGGAATTCTGTGACAGAGGTGGACGGCTATGGAGGAGATGCACTATTCTCAAGAATCGCAGCGGGAAGAAATCCCCGTTCCCGATTTTAAGGATAACATTACACGGAAACTCCTTCTGCAATTTCTGTGCAACCTTTGCACTTGGGCGCAGGCTACGCCGGTCACCAGCGTTGGAATTAAAAAAGATGCGCATAGCCTCTATATCCTTTTTCGCAATTTTGCGTTTTCCGAGCAGGATTTCTGGCAGACATTTGGCGGGTATCTGATTGCCCTCCGACCAAAATGGAAAATCGGTATCTTCGGCACAGAACTTTCTTCACAGGAAACGGTAGCATTGTTGCTGGACCAGCAAAACGGGAAATTCTATGCGGTTCAAAAAACGATTTCAGGCCGCTATGCGGACAGTATCCGTTCTCTCTGCCTGCGAATTGAATGTGCCAACACAGAGGACGCCGCGATGGTGAACTTGCTCTGTCAGCATATCGACTGGCAGAGCGGGATTCTTGTGGCAGATTGGGATCTGCGCGAGGCATTTGAACGGGAGTACATCCCATGGCTACATCAGAGTACCTGCTACTGTTATGGGAATCTGTCAGAAGATCAGGAACAGCAGGACTACCTGGATGTGTTATCCTTCCCGCAGAAGGTCGGACTCTGGCTGCAATTCTTGGAAAATGGAATTGATTATGAGGAATTTGCATGGCTCTATGACAGGATTTCCGCACAGGAGCTGAACGGCCGAATCGAATGGGAGCTGGCCGTATATGCAGCCCTGAACCAACTGGAGTACGCCTTGAAAATATCCGAATCAGTGTTTGAGCTATACGATGGGGGCGGCGAGAGGCGATACTTCAGTTTTAACAGCGAGAAAAACGCCCAGCGCGTTTTTCTCAAACTTCTATTCCCGTTAAATGTCTGATTTTAACACGACTTACTGTTATGTTTTCCCTAAATCAATAGCGCAGACGGATGTGTTGCGCCAAGCGGGATAGCTGTCTGCGCTGTATACGGTAAACCTATAACCAATAACAAAAGATAAGGGACAGAAATGGCATCACCGCTCCTGTCCCTTATCATCTTTTTTTCGAGGAAAAATCCGGTGCTCTTTCTGCGCCTGCCGCACCATTCTCCGTACTGCCTGCTGTTCTATATCTTCATTCAGCATCCGAGAAACCGCCTTTTTGCTGTCAAACATCAAAAGCGGGCTGTACTTCTCGCCGTAAACCTGCTGTACCCGGTTCTCCGCTTCCTGCTCCTTGCCGGGGCGGATGGACTGTTTTGTTTCGTAGAGCTGCACCAGGTCAAAGCCCTGGGCCTGCTCCCGAAGCCCAGCATACTCGTTCAGGGCAGCGTCCAGCTCGGCAGAATATTTCTGTTCCTGTTCTTCCAACCGTTTTAGGCTCTGTTCCATAGCTACAATGTCTTTGGGAAATTTATCGGCGGCATCTTCCTCGGTATATGCCAGCGAGGCCAGAAGCAGATTCTTTTCAGAACGCAGTTCCTCCAAATCCTCTGTCAGTGCCGTTATCTTAGTCGCAAGTTCACGGTGCCGGAACACATGGACAGCAGAGAGCGCCTTTTTCTCGGAAAGCAGACTGCGGCGCTCTTTCGCCTTATTCCGGATGTCTTTTGCAAGCTGATTGTACTGTGTGAGGGCAGGACGCAGCGTATTCAGCGAAGCGTTCAGGCGTTCTTTGCCTTTGCGGAGATACCCCATCTGATAGCAGAATAGCAGCAGATTTTTACGCAGGTTCTCCATGGCCTCGGCAAGCGCCGGGATGGTATTTTTAACTGCCTGCGCCAGCTTTTTGACCTGTCCTCTCAGCTCCCGGAGCAGGGCATTGTCCGCCTTGATCTGCCGGTTTAGTTCGCACCGGTCAGAGATAATGCCCTTTTTCTCCATGGCTCTGGCAACCACACCTTCATGGACCGTAGGCCGCTCCAGCAGGCCACGCTCGGCATGGCTGCGGTGGTCGATGCGTTCCGTATGACCAGCCTGCTCCAGACAGCGGTTCGCCGCCGTGGCCCACGCCTCGCGCCAGACGAGCAGCTGTTCTTCACTGTTCCACCGTGCAGAGATGGGGTTCTGCCTGCCGTACCGGGTACTTTTGGGGTGTTTGTCCACACGAACATAGCCATGTGCCTGAGCTGTGGAGGGAGCCATATACATCTTCTTTTTGCCGACTTTGTAGGGGTACTGCTTCTCCCAGCCCTCGGCCTGCGCCGACTTGAACTCAGCGGCGGTGAAGCCCCGTTCCTCGCCGTCCTTGATACAGAGATATTCTTTTTCAGTCTTGTACTGCCATGCGCCCGCCTCTGTCAACGGGCGTACCGTCAATAGAATGTGGGCATGGGGGTTGTGGCCGTCGGTGTCATGGATGGCAACGTCGGCGCACATTCCCTCTGCCACAAACTGTTCCCGGACGAAATCTTGCAGGAGCGCGGTCTGCTGCGCCCGCGACAGCTCGATGGGCAACGCGGCGACGAACTCCCGCGCCAGGCGGCTATCCTTGGTTTTCTCCGCTTCCTCCACAGCGTTCCAAAGTTTTTCTCTGTCCTGCCATTCCGGGGGAGCCATTGGCGGCAGGAACACCGCCTGCCAGGCAAGGCCCTGTTTGCGGGTGTAGTCATGCTGTACCCCGTCATACTCGTTGAGCATCCGGGAACAGCTCAGATAGGCCGCAGCAGCCACGGCGGAGC
>OVXI01000244.1_pt1 | contig 13651 bp, 12 predicted proteins | sample 1732031 | NCBI WGS metagenome assembly OVXI01 (sample SAMEA4545821, study PRJEB24839) | metagenome | biome: chicken; feature: ceca content | place: Italy | collected 2013-05 | reverse complement strand
ACTCTATACTGAATCTACAAACGAAAGGAAAGGAGATCCTTATGAATACATCTTTGGAACAACTAAAAGGTCATCTTATCGTCTCTTGCCAAGCACTTCCTCATGAACCATTACATTCCTCTTTTATTATGGGAAGAATGGCTCTCGCAGCAAAAGAAGGTGGTGCCTATGGTATTCGAGCTAATACAAAAGAAGATATTGCAGAGATTCAAAACAACGTTGATCTTCCAATTATAGGTATCGTGAAAAGAGATTACAATGACAGCAATGTTTATATTACACCTACTATGAAAGAAATTGATGAATTAATGGAGGTAAACCCTGAAATTATTGCTATTGACGCTACAATTTCTCTTCGCCCAAACAATATAACTCTTGATGAATTCTATCATCAAATTCGAGAAAAATATCCAAACCAGAAATTAATGGCAGATTGCTCTACCGTAGAAGAAGCTCTTCATGCAGATCAATTAGGTTTTGATTTTATTGGTACGACATTAGTTGGATATACCGAACAAAGTAAAAACGATAAAATTGATGCAAACGATTTTGAAATTATTCGAACCATTCTTGAACAGGTATCCCATCCAGTGATTGCAGAAGGCAATATTAATACACCAGAAAAAGCAAAACGAGTGATTCAACTAGGTTGTTTTAGTGTTGTTGTTGGTTCCATTATAACTAGACCACAGTTAATTACCAAATCCTTTACTAAGGCTTTGGAAACATTATAAAAAATTTAATGAAAGGCGGTATTTATTATGAGTAATTTAAACAAGTACAGAGGTGTAATCCCAGCATTTTATGCATGTTATGATGATGATGGAAAAGTAAGTCCAGAACGTGTTCGTGCATTAACAGAATATCATATTAAAAAGGGTGTAAAAGGCATTTATGTTTGTGGTTCTTCAGGGGAGTGTATTTATCAAACCGTAGAAGATCGTAAGATTACTTTAGAAAATATAATGACCGTTGCTAAAGGAAAACTTACTGTAATCGCTCATGTTGCATGTAATAACACAGAAGAAAGTGTTGAGCTTGCAAAACATGCAGAAAATCTTGGCGTAGATGCCATCGCTTCTATTCCTCCAATTTATTTCCGTTTACCAGAATATTCTATCGCAGCGTACTGGAATGCTATGAGTGCAGCTGCTCCAAATACTGATTTTGTCATTTATAATATTCCTCAATTGGCTGGAGTTGCCCTTACTATGAGTCTCTTCAAAGAAATGTTAAAGAATCCTAATGTAATTGGTGTAAAAAATTCTTCCATGCCAGTTCAAGATATCCAGATGTTTAAAGCAGAAGCAGCTACTGTAAGAGATGATTTTATCGTATTTAATGGTCCAGATGAACAGTTCATCAGTGGACTTACAATTGGAGCTGACGGAGGAATTGGCGGAACTTATGGCGTAATGCCAGAATTATTCTTAAAAATGGAAGAATTAATGCATAATAACCAGATTGCTCAGGCACGTGAAATTCAATATGCAGCCGATTCCATTATCTACAAGATGTGTTCTTGCCATGGAAATATGTATGCCGTAATTAAAGAGATTCTTCGTATCAATGAGAATTTAAATATTGGTGGAGTAAAAGCTCCGCTTACAAATATTGTTGAATCCGATATGCCAATTATTCAGGAAGCAGCTAAAATGATACGAGACTCAATTGCAAAATATTGTTAATGATAAATTCTTTTTCTTAACAGAGAGGGAGGACATACCTTCCTGAAAAGGATGCCCTCCTTTTGTTATCATACCATGCAAAAGGAAACTTTCGTGAAGGTTTCTTTTGTTTTGCGCAAATATGTATTATTTGTTTGTAGACAAATACAATTATCTATGTTTTTTGTAAAGTATCTTAATAAAATTTCCTACTTTTTGAAGTACATAAGATAAATTTTTTTAAGTACCATAAATATTTTTTACAGTTCACTATTTAAAGGAGGTTAGTTATGCAAGGTTTTACAGTTGTTGATCTTATTATTTTAATCGTTTATCTTGCAGCTGTACTTTTCGCAGGTCTGCACTTTTCTAAAAAGGAAATGCAAGGAAAAGAATTTTTTAAAGGGGATGGTACCATTCCATGGTGGGTAACGAGTGTATCCATTTTTGCTACATTATTAAGTCCAATTTCTTTCTTATCTTTACCTGGTAACTCTTATAATGGAAGTTGGATTATGTGGTTTGCTCAGCTAGGCATGTTGGTAGCGATTCCTATTACAATCAAATTTTTCCTTCCTATTTATAGTAGCTTAGATATTGATACTGCATATCATTATTTAGAAATCCGCTTTAACAGTAAAGGGCTTCGTGTTTTAGGTGCTGTAATGTTTATCGTTTATCAGGTTGGCCGTATGTCCATTATTATGTACCTCCCTTCTATGGTACTTGCAGAATTAACTGGCATCAATGTAAACATCTTAATCATCGTCATGGGCATTATCGCAATCATTTATTCTTATACAGGAGGATTAAAATCTGTACTTTGGACTGACTTTATTCAAGGCAGTGTCTTATTAATCGGAGTTACTTTTGCATTAATTTTCCTTATTTTCCGTATTGATGGAGGACTTGGAGCAATCTTCGATTCATTTGGCCAGGGTAAATTTTTAGCTGACAACGAACCAATCTTTGATATTAACATTTTGAAGGATAGTGTATTCTTATTAATTGTTGGAGCTGGATTCAACACTTGTTCTTCTTATATCTCCAGCCAAGATATTGTACAGCGTTTTACAACTACAACTGATGTAAAGAAGTTAAATAAAATGATGTTAACCAACGGAGCATTATCTATTTTTATTGCAACAGTATTTTATTTAATTGGTACTGGCTTATATGTTTTTTACCATGTTCAAGGAGAACCATTACCTCCAGCAGCAGATCGTGATCAGATTTTCGCATCTTTCATTGCATTTGAACTTCCTGTTGGTATTACAGGTCTTTTACTTGCTGCCATTTATGCTGCTGCACAATCCACTTTATCTACAGGATTGAATTCTGTTGCAACAAGTTGGACTCTTGACATTCAAGAAAGACTTTCTAAAAAGAAAATGAGCTTTAAACTTCAAACAAGAATTGCTCAATTTGTATCATTAGGTGTTGGTATTTTTGCAATTATTGTGTCGATTTTACTTGCAAATGGAGGTGTCGATTCTGCTTACGAATGGTTTAACAGCTTTATGGGACTTGTACTAGGTATTCTTGCTGGTACATTTGTACTTGGCTGCTTTACTAAAGTTGCTAACTCCATTGGAGCCTATACGGCATTTGTTGTTGCATCCGCAGTAATTATTGGGGTTAAATATTTCAATCTATTTGGACCGAACGTTTCTATTTGGTCTTACTCCATTATAACTGTTGCAGTATCTTTAGTTGTTGGTCTGCCTGTAAGTTATATCTCTAGAAAAATTCTGAGGGATAAATCTGTACCAGCAGCTCATTCTACTATTTATAAAAACTAATTGTTTTTACAACATTTCAGTTACATAGAAATATAACTCCTGAATTTCCAAACAAATGGAAATTCAGTGAGTTCCCATTCAAAGAAAGGAGTTCTTATGATTTTTGGAAATTTAAAAGATAAAAATGATTTCAGTTACTTATCATCTGCCATCCAAGAATGTTTTGATTATGCAGAGCACCACGATTTACTGAATTATGAAAAAGGTAGTCATCCAATTGATGGTGAACGCTTATTCGTTAATATTGTAGAGTATACCACTACTACTCCAGAAAACCGTTTTTGGGAAGCGCATAGAGATTATTTAGATTTACATTTAATGCTTCGTGGAACTGAACAGATTGATTTAAATTTTATCGATAATATGGAACAAAAAGAATTCGTTCCAAAAGACGATTTTCTTCCATTGGAAGGAATTCCAAACGCACATGTTATCCTCACTCATAATGATTTTTTAATTTGTTATCCAAAGGATGGACATCGCACTGCTGTTGCCGTCCATGAACCAGAGACGATTAAAAAGGCAATTTTTAAAATCCGCATCCAATAATTTTATCCATTGGAGGAGCATAATGAAACAATATATTTGTATTGATGTTGGAGGAACTTCTATTAAATATGGTATACTAGAACAATCAGGTCGATTTTTAGATACAAGTGAAATACCAACTGAAGCTCATTTAGGAGGTCCAGCCATTATTGAGAAAATGAAATCAATTATTCGTGAATATCTTTCTTCCTATACCCCAGATGGAATCTGCGTTTCCACGGCGGGTATGGTAGACTGCGAAAAAGGATCTATCACATATGCTGCACCTTTAATTCCAAACTATACAGGAACACCTATTCGTGAGATATTAGAAAATGAATTTCATCTTCCATCTGAAGTAGAAAATGATGTAAATTGTGCTGGATTGGCAGAGTATTTTTCTGGAGCAGGAAAGAATTCTTCTATTTGCCTTTGCCTTACTATTGGCACTGGGATTGGAGGATCAATTATTATGAATGGTCAGATCCTTCATGGATTTTCTGGCAGCGGATGTGAAATTGGATATATGCATTTACCTGGCGGAAGTTTTCAAGATCTTGGAGCCAGCAAAACATTGGTAGAATATGTCACCCAAAAGAAAGGACTACTTCCTGGAACGATCAATGGAAAATGGATTTTTGAACATGCCAAGTCTGGAGATATGGACTGTATCCATGCCATTGATAAAATGGTTGACATACTTGGCATGGGAATTGCAAACATTTGTTATGTTATAAATCCAGAAATAGTCATACTCGGCGGCGGTATTATGGCACAAAAAGATTATCTATATGATAAAATCAGAAAAAGTATCGATCATTACTTATTGCCAACTATTTCTCAACATACTAAACTGGCATTTGCTCAAAATCAAAATCATGCTGGGATGTTAGGAGCATATTATCACTTCTGCCGCCGACACCCAGAATTATGTGAAGACTAGAAATACGGAGGTTAGCATATGGAACAGTATGAAAAGACAATTATTCCAATGATTGAATCCATCTATGAAAATTTCACTCCATTGGAAAAAACAATTGCAGATTTTTTTATAAATAATAAAGAACGACTGGACTTTTCATCTCGCAATATCGCCAAACGACTTTATATATCTGAGGCTTCTTTATCTCGATTTGCTAAAAAATGTGGCTTCAAGGGTTATAGAGAATTCCTATTCCACTATGAGCGTGACTTCGAGGAACCTGTTCTCATTGCTGACGATTATGCAAAACAAGTCTTAAATACCTATCAAGAGTTATTAAATAAAAGTTATGCACTATTGGATCAGGAACAACTTCGGCGAGTTGTAGATGTATTTTCCCATAAAAAAAGAGTTTACGTTTATGGCAGAGGTAGTTCTGGACTTGTCGCTCAAGAAATGAAACTTCGGTTTATGCGAATTGGTGTTAATATGGAAGCAATTGTGGATAGTGATATTATGCGAATGAATTCGGTTCTGATTTCTGATGATTGCGCTGTCGTTGGTATTAGTATTAGCGGAAAAACAAAGGAAGTCATTCATTCTTTACAAGCCGCCAAAAGCCAAGGCGCTTTTACAATATTAATGACATCTATGAAAGAACGAGAGTTCGCCAACTTTTGTGATGAAGTCATATTATTTGCAGTAAAGGAATATCTAAACAATGGAAAAATAATTTCCCCACAATTTCCAATTTTAATTATGATTGACATTCTCTATTCGTATTTCCTTCAATCCGATAAATTTCATAAAGAGGCATTGCATGACTATACATTAAATGCACTATCTGAACAAGTAAAGACCATAAAGCAATAACCATTTACTTTCATTACCTTATTCTCTCCCTTTACCTCTACAGAGTTTCTACAACAATTTTCATAAAAGTGCACCCATAGAAAACTGGGTGCACTTTTTATCGTTATTCTCTTAACTGGAACGCTATATTGCTGGAGCTTCTTTACATCCATTATATTATTCAGGTTTTCTTATGGCTGCTCACAAATCCCAATAAACAAGCAATTGCCATCTTTCTGAATTCCATAAATAAATGGATGATCCAAATTCATGGAAACCGTTTGTTCCGTTAATGCAGCCGCTTCATCCATCATAATTTCTGTATAGGCAGCAGCCTCTACCCCTTTTTCATCTATCATAATTTTACTTTTTTGTATGATTTTGTCTATATACATTTTTGTATCTGTCATATTTTCAAATCCATCGCTTCTTTCAAAGGCAGAAACTACACCAAGTTCTTTTACAACTTGATCTAAATTTTCGATTGATGTTTCGTAGTTAAACTTAGGAACTCTCCAAATTACCTGACATCTTGTTTCTCCGTCTTCTGTCAAAATCTGATTTAATATTTCCTCTGACTTTATTAGCTGATGCGCATCGACTCCTGGTTTTGGCAGCACAAAGAACATTTCAGAATCTTTTAATTGCAAGGAAGCCTGTAAAAACTGGTCGGTTTCTTTCACATTTGCCTGATTCTCCGTATTCATAAAACTGCATTTGACTTTCGATTGATCTGTTTTTGTAAATTCTCCTTCTTCTGTTAACTGCTCTGGAAAACGATTCACCCACTGATCTCTGTAATAGATTGCGTTAATTAATGCAAGATCCCATTCCACTGGCTTTTTGCTGGACGTTGGATTAAGGAATCCATTCGTTTGTTTGGAAATCCATTGAGCAATCTGATCTTCTGCTTCCGTCCGTTTTACCTCGTAAATAGAGGAAAATAACTGCTCACTTGCATCTTTTATATAAGTTTCCTTTAATGCAATTGCTTCTTCTCCCTCATCATAAGCTTTCCAGATCGAATTTGCCAACTGAATCACCGACTCATCGGTATCCGTATACAATATATGGTACAGCTTATTACATTGATCTTTTAATTTCTCTCTGCTTTCCACTCCAAGCAATGCCAATAATTCCTGTTCGGTCTGTCCGCTTGATCCAATCGCAGCCAAAGACAACGCATAGTAAAGGCTCATTGGAGAATAACATAAGTTTTCATTATTTTCCTCCATTACTTTCGCCGTTGTTTTCGCTGTGAATTGAATAAGCGCATCCTGAAACGATTCGTCCAACTGGTACTGACTCCAATCAATCGAATTTCCATCCCAATAAAGTCCTTCTTGATCGGTTCCTTCTTCGTGCATGATATAATCTGGTTTTTTTGCTTCTGCAATATGAATTACCCCATTTCTCTGAATAGTTATTTCAGAAGGATTTTCTTGAATATGCCCGCATCCTCCGATCCATATTGTCCCAATACACAGAAATGCTAACATTCGTTTTTTCATATACTCCACTCCTCTCCAATTAATATGAATCAATTGTCTTCATTAACTCAAATAGCTGTTTCTTTCCTCTACGCAACTCTGCTTTTACTGTATTATGATTTCTCCCTAATACATCTGCAATTTCTTTTGTTGTAAGTTGATTTAAAAAATGGAGACACAATACATCTCGATAATTCTCTTTGAGTTGATAAATTGCTTCCAGCACTTGCTTTACTTCTTCTTGAACACATATTGTTTCCTGAATATTGTCCGGTGTTGCTAGTACAATCTCATCCCAACTTACGGTTTCCTTTCGACTCCGAATCAAATTTAATGCTCTATTTTTTACTGTTTTCATTAAATATACTCCCGTTCGAGCTTCTCCCACATTGCCGATCGAGGAAATATGCCTGGCAACCGCTAAAAATGAATCTTGTACAACATCCTCTGCATCTTGTTGATTATTTAAAATTTGATATGCTACATACAGCATCTTTTTTTGATAAGCCTCATACAGTTTTTTAAATTTTTCTCTATCTGTCTCACTGTCAATCAGCATAAGAAAACTGATCATACGTTCCTCCTAATTTCACTCTTGCTGTCGTGCAGATTTTATCTATGATCTCAATGGATTTTCACAAATTCCTAAAAACATAAGCGACCCATTTTGCTCAATTCCATAAAAGAATGGGCGATTTAAAACCATCTCTTCCGATTCTAATCCACTCTCTTCTATTACTGTCTCAGAAACACTACTGGAATTTACTCCATACTCATTCAATTCAATTACTCCTATTTGCAGTAACTGTGTTAACTGTAATGGCTGGTCACAAATTATTCCCAATTGAGATTCATTTGTAAAAATATGTTCTAATCCCGTTGATCTTAACACATTTTTCATATCATTTCTATATTTATAGAAAATTTTTGGAATCTTCCATTTGACATTTTTTATCTGCCCTTCTTGGTGTAATAGCATATTAATAATTCCATTTAACTGCGAATAATCAAATTCCTGTATTGCTACATTTTCTTTTGGAAGAATAAAAAACATTGATCCATGATCCATTTCCAATGAAGATGCCCAATACTGTTCTCCTTCCAATATTCGGCTTACCTGTGTCTGATTCATAAACTCACAAATCTCTTCTGTTCCATCTGAGCAATAAAACGTTTCTGCTGTATTTTTCATCGGATCAAAGCTATGGCTCCACTTCATCTCCAGCCCAATCGTATTCAGAACGTAAATTTGACTATCTGGTTCTATTTCTGATTCTAAACTTGGCAGAATACTGTTCTGATTTTTCAACCATTGGTTCATTTCTTCTATCCCATTTCTCCCAAAGTCCACTTGATATATATCTACTTTCGGAGATACCAGTGCAATAAATTCTGGATTTACATTAATTTTCTCTCCATGATTGGTTTCTGCAATCCATATGGAAGAAGATATTCCCAATACGTTTTCTATACTTGCTTTGTCTAAGTTTTCTTCTTTCGATGTCGTTTCCGATTGTCCCAATAAATAAAATAGTTCTTCCTTTGTTTCGTTTTCTGCACCTTCAGAAATTATTTCCAGTATTTCATAAAGTGCAGCTGGAGAATAACCAACATTAGAGGAATTTGTACTTAATATTGGTATTCCAACGTTGACGGCAAATTCTATCAAAGATTCCTGTAATCCACTATCCGCTTGTTCTAAAGTTTCCCCATCTACCTCTTCGTGAACTCCAAACAAATTGTTTTCTTCACTTATGGAATCATTTTCCAAATCAACATTGGCATTCGTCGGCTCCATCTCTCCTGTTTCCTGAGCTTTCTGTTCATTTGTATTTGTTTCATTTGTAGATGGAACAGTATTTGTTTCCTCTTTGCTTGATGAAGTTGTTCCTAATGCTGCTTTATCTTGGCCAGGTCGTTTCTGATACAGATAAGCTCCCATCACAATACAAACCATCGCCACAGCTGTAATCGATGCTTTCCAGATTCTGCGCCGTTCTAAATGTTTAAATTGTTTCTGTGCATCTTGCTGCTGCAAACGCCTCTCCAGCTCCTGTTCAAACTGTTTTGTCACTGTCTGATCAATCTGCAAATCGTTTGGAAGCTTTTTCATTTCCAATTCAGAATAGAGCAAAAAAGCTTTCTGAATCAATTTTTTCTTTCTCATAATCTGCACCAAACCTTTCCACATTAAAATTAAAATATAAATTAACTTCTATTACCTGTCATTTGTGATTTCCCACTCAAAGGATGTTATGTAGCGTTTCATTATAATATATAACACGAAATCTCTCTATTTGGGTGCATTTCAATAAACTTTATTTTTCCATATTTATCCAGACACAAAAACTTATACAGAAACTTTTTATATCAAGAAAGAAACCGCTGGAAAATTTAGAATTCCAACGGTTTCTTTCTTAAGGCAAACAAGGGTTTATATTCAAATTTTAGATATTAGCTTTTTTCTGTTGTAGTATATCATATTCTGATTCACTTCATTTTATAACAACGAATTATTTTTTTTGTGTTAATGGCTTTTTCAAAATTGCGAGCAATACCATTGCAATCAATGAACCAATGATTAATGCAATCACATATCCTACTACATTTCCAACAACTGGAAATACAAATACGCCTCCATGAGGTGCTCGTAACGTACATCCCATTGCCATGGAGATTCCTCCTGCTACCGCAGAACCAATAACACAAGAAGGAAGTACATGAAGCGGGTCGGATGCTGCAAATGGGATTGCTCCTTCTGTAATAAAGCAAAGTCCCATTACATAGTTCGCCACACCAGATTTCCGTTCATTTTCTGTAAAACGATTTTTAAAGAAGGTAGTACAAAGTGCAATTGCAATTGGAGGTACCATACCACCAATCATAACGGCTGCCATAATATCATAATCTCCATTGGAGATAGCAGCTGTACCAAATACATATGCTGCTTTATTAAATGGACCACCCATATCGATCGACATCATACCACCTAAAATGCAGCCTAATAAGATTTTACTACTTCCACCCATAGAATTCAATCCATTTGTTAAAGCATTATTTAACATTGCAAAAAATGGATTTACTGCACACATAATCGCACCCATGAGCAAAACGCCCAATACTGGATAAATCAACGTTGGTTTAATTCCTTCCAATGCCGATGGCAAATAGTCACATAATTTGCGAATTCCAACCATTAAATATCCTGCTAAAAATCCTGCAAATAATGCACCGATAAATCCAGCTGACATTCCTTCTTCCAAATTTGCAAATGTAATACCACTGGAAGCCAATGTACCGCCAATAAATCCAGCTACTAAACCAGGACGATCCGCAATACTCATTGCAATATAACCTGCTAAAATTGGAAGCATGAAGTCAAATGCGGTATCTCCAATCGTCTTAAAGAATGCTGCAACTGGCGTATTTTTACCAAAATTGGCAGGGTTAATATTTGGATCATCCAACAAGAATGCAATCGCAATTAAAATACCTCCGCCGATAACAAATGGTAACATATGAGAAACACCATTCATTAAATGCTTATAAATTTTTCTTCCAACACTTTCATCATCCTGTTCTTCGGATGCGGCAGAACTTCCTGAGTGATGATAAACAGGTGCATCTCCATCTACAATACGCTGAATTAATTCTTCTGGCTTATGAATTCCATCTGCCACTTTTGTTTTTAATACTCTCTTTCCATCAAAACGAGCCAAGTCTACATTTTTATCGGCTGCAATAATAATACCATCGGCAGCTTCAATTTCCTCTCTAGTCAGAATATTCTTTGCACCGCCAGATCCCTGTGTTTCTGCTTTTACTAAAATTCCAAGTTCCTTTCCCTTTGTCTCCAATGCTTCCGCTGCCATATAAGTATGTGCAATACCTGTTGGACACGCAGTAACTGCTAAGACACGATATCCATTTGTAGTTACAGGCACTTTTTCTTTTTTCTCTTCCTGTTCTTCTTCTCCAAATTTTTCTTTTTCTGCTTTATCAATTACTTTTAAATATTCATCGGCATTTTTAGCTGCTAACAAATTGGTACGAAAGTTTGTATCCATTAGCAATGTAGAAAGTCTTGCCAATGCATCCAAATGTACATCTGCTCCATCTTTTGGAGCTGCAATCATAAAAAATAAATTCGATGGCTCTCCATCCATGGAATCATAGTCCACTCCTGCTGGCACTGTCATAGATGCAATACCAGCTTTTTTTACTGCTGCATTTTTGCTATGAGGAATTGCAATTCCCTCTCCAATTGCAGTTGTGCCTTCTTCTTCTCTTTCTAAAATACCAGCTTTATACTGCGCCTTATCTGTAATATTTCCCACTTTGGCATGTAATCCAACGAGAATATCAATCGCTTCATTTTTATCTTTTGGTGCAGCACCAAGCAGAATAGCATCTTTTTTCAGTAATTCCGTAATACGCATAAAAATACCCCTTTCTTAATATTCGTTACACTTCTTGAAGTAATCGTTCAATCTCTTCTTTGACAGCAAGCCCTTTCGAAAATGCAGTTGCACTTCCAGAGGCTGTTCCAAGTCTCAAAGCATAGAGATAATCTTTCTTTTCCAAATACCCAGCTATGAATCCAGCCACCATAGAATCTCCCGCTCCTACGGAATTTTGAACGGTTCCCTTTGGTACTCCGATTTGATGAATTTCTCCATTTTCCGCTACTAGAATTGCTCCATCCCCAGCCATGGAAATCAGCACGTTTCTAGCTCCCATTTGCTGTAATTTCTTAGCAGCTTCGACTATCTCGTCACTTGTTTTTAATACAGTTTGGAAAATTTCTCCTAATTCATGATTGTTTGGCTTTACTAAAAATGGATGATACTTTAATACATTTACAAGCAAATTTTTTGTCGCATCCACTACAGTTAAAATCCCTTTTCCATCCATCCTTTTCATAATCTGCTCATAACTGTCTTCTGGCATGGAGGACGGAATACTTCCTGCTAAAATAAGCACATCGCCTTTTTCCAGTAAATCCAATTTTTGAAATAATGCCTCCAACGCTTCTGCGTCAATATGTGGTCCCTGTCCATTGATTTCTGTTTCTTGCTGCGCTTTAATTTTTACATTAATACGGGATAATCCTTCTTTTAAGCAAATAAAATCGGTTTGTATTCCCTGATTTTTCAGTCCCTGCGCAATTTCATTTCCAGTAAAACCAGCAATAAATCCAAGTGCAACGGAATCTTGTCCCAATTCTTTTAAAACGGTTGAAACGTTAATGCCCTTACCTCCGTAGTAAATTTCTTCCGCAGTTGTACGATTTACTGTGTCCAGAATAAATTGATCCATCCGAACTACATAGTCAATCGCTGGATTAAATGTTACTGTGTAAATCATTTGAGTACCTCCTTCACTACTGTTATGTCCTGATACGACGGATCAGGCAGCTCATCGGTAATAATACATGCCTGACGCAATTGTCCAAATACAGCCGCTGATACCGCGTCAAATTTGGAATGATCCGCTAATACAAAGGAAACAAAGCTTCGTTTTATTGCCTCTGCTTTTACCAAACCCTCTTCCACATCTGGTGTTGTATAACCACAAATCTTATCAATTCCATTGGTTCCTAAGAAACATTTTGTAAAATTAAATGCTTCAATGGACTTTAATGCCTGTGCTCCTATAATAGCTTCTGTAACAGGTTTAAATTGTCCTCCAATTACATAAACTTTACATCCTTTTTGGGTTAGCTTTCTGGCATGGATAATTCCATTGGTTACATAAGTCACATTGACATTATTAATTACTTCTACCAGCTTATCGGTTGTGCTTCCTGCATCAATATAAATGAAGTCTCCATCTCGTATCAGAGATGCGGCATATTGAGCGATTTCTTCCTTTTCTCTCTGAAATCGTTGTGATTTTACCTGCATATCTTCTTCGTCTTGCATCACTCGTTCCAATGCAGTTGCTCCTCCATGGACTTTATTTAACTTTCCAAGTCTTGCCAAAGCATTTAAATCTCGACGAATGGTGGATTCTGAAGTTTTAAGAAGCTTAGTTAATTCTATAACTGTAACAGCCCCTCTACGATTCAACAAATCCAAAATTTCATGATGGCGTTCTTCTGTTAGCATGTTTTTTTCTCCTTTGATGTTTTTATTATAGCATAGATTTTTGAAATATCAATCATTTTCTTTCAAAATCATTTAAAAACATTCATATTTTCCTCAAACTATGTGATTGATATTGATTGATTTTCTTACTAGTCCGAATTACTGTACTACTATGCTTCACATTTTTTATTATAATTATACTCTGATATTCGGGCAAAATCCATCAAATTCAGGCAAATTTTCATTAAAAATCCCTCAGATTATATTCTGATTTAATAAGAGTACAATCTGAGGGTTATTC
>OVXI01000243.1_pt1 | contig 13663 bp, 10 predicted proteins | sample 1732031 | NCBI WGS metagenome assembly OVXI01 (sample SAMEA4545821, study PRJEB24839) | metagenome | biome: chicken; feature: ceca content | place: Italy | collected 2013-05 | reverse complement strand
TACCACAACCCCAACGGCCCCACCATCGGCACGGTGTCCCGCCGCGTCATCGAGCAGGACGGCCTGACCTTTAAGGACATCGACGGCACCGGCGAGGTGACCCCCGTCAACGACTGGCGGCTCTCCCCCGCCGAGCGCGCCGCCGCCTACGTCAAGACCCTGACCGTGGACGAGAAGATCGCCCAGCTGTTCATCTCGGACTGGCGGATGGGCCCCGCCTGCCCCGCCGCGGGCCACACCGTGGTGCCCGATGAGTCGGGCGTGCTGGACGACGCCGACTTCAACGGCAAGACCATTTTTGGCGAGCAGCACCTGCCCGGCACCACCACCCTCATCAAAGAGTGGTTCAACCGCCACCTGATCCTGCGGGCCAGCCCCTCCCCCGCCGGCATGGCCGACTGGCTCAACCAGCTGCACGCCGTGGCCGAAGAGTGCCAGCACTTTGTTCCGGTGCAGGCGGCCTCCAACTCCCGCAACGAGAACGGCGAGGTGGTCTTTGGCATGAACGACGCCTCCGGTGTGTTCGCCACCTGGCCCGGCACCCTGGGCATCGCGGCGGCCGTCCTGGGCGAGGACGGCGACACCGCCCTGATCGACAAGTTTGCCGGCTGCATCCGGCGCGAGTGGGCCGCCTGCGGCCTGCGCAAGGGCTATATGTACATGGCCGACTGCGTCAGCGATCCCCGCTGGCAGCGCACCTTCGGCACCTTCGGCGAGGACCCCGAGCTGATCGAGAAGATCTTTGAGCGGCTGATCCCCGGCATCCAGGGCGGGCCCGACGGCGTCACCCGGGACGGCGTGTCCATGACGGTCAAGCACTTCCCCGGCGGCGGCGCCCGTGAAAACGGCTTCGACCCCCACTACGCCGCCGGCCAGTGGAACGTCTACGCCACCGAGGGCTCGCTGCAGAAATACCACATCCCCACCTTCCGCCCGGCGGTCAAGTACCACGCCGCGTCCATCATGCCCTACTACTCCAAGCCGGCGGCCGCCAAGAGCGCCCCCCAGACCGACTGCGAGGGCAGCGCCCTGCGGATGGACCCCTACGGCTTTGCCTACAACAAGGTGTTCATCGACGGCATCCTGCGGGGGCAGATGGGCTTTGACGGCTACATCAACTCGGACACCGGCATCACCCACAACATGAGCTGGGGCGTCGAGGCCCTGGACGTGCCCGAGCGGATCGGCTTTGCCGTCACCCAGTCGGGCGTGGACCTGATCAGCGGCCTGTTCGACAACGCCGAGGGCCGCGAGGCGTACGCCCGCGCCACCAACGGCTATTACGACACCCACCCGGTGCCCGAAGGGTTCAAAAAGGAGGACCTCGTCCTCACCGACGCCAGCCTGGACCGCGCCGTCACCCGCACCCTGACCGAGCTGTTCCAGCAGGGCATGTTCGAGAACCCCTACGCCGACCCCCGGCACGCCGCCGAGGTGGTGGCCAACGAGGACGACTGGAAAGAGGCCGCCCTGGTCCACCGGGAGAGCGTCGTCCTGCTCAAGAACCAGGACCACACCCTGCCCCTGACCACCGACAAGCTGTCCGGGGCCAAGGTCTACGCCGAGGCCTTTGCCAAGAACGCCGAAAAGGGCGCCGCCGCCACCCGGGCCCTGCGGGAGATGATCGCCCGGTTCGAGATCCACCTCACCGACGACCCCGCCCAGGCCGACTACGCCATCCTGATGGTCAGCCCCTCCTCGGGCGCGTACTTCAACGCCACCCCCGGCTATCTGGAACTGGACATCTGCGAGGACAAGACCGTCCACGACGTGGGCCCCGACGGCAAGCCCCTGCCCCAGACCCACACCGAGACCACCCTGGCCGGCGCCAAGCGCATCCCCGCCATCGCGGCGGCGGTCCACGCCCACGGCGGCAAGGTGATCGCCAACATCAACTTCCCCCTGGCGTGGATGGTGGGCAACGTGGAGCCCTATGCCGACGCCCTGACCGCCGGTTTCGACACCTACCCCTCCGCCACCCTGGACGTGATCTTCGGCCGGTTCGCGCCGGTGGGCCGCCTGCCCATCACCCTGCCCCGGGGCGACGAGGTGCTGGCCGTCAACGCCGACGGCGTCTGCGCCAGCCCCAACGATGTGCCCGGCTACGCCAAAGACGCCTACATCGACCCGGCCCTCAAGGACGAGAACGGCAAGGCCTACGCCTACCGCGACGCCGCCGGCAACTACTATGAGCTGAAGTTCGGCCTGCGGTACTGATCGCCGGCCCCAGCCCGCACCCTGTGTCCCGCCCGGATGCGCCCGTCACCCGGGCGGGGGCCTGGGTGGCCCTGCTCAACCGCACCGGCAAGATCCTTGCCGCCACCCCCATGGGCCGCTTTGGCGACAGCGCCGAGCTGGAGGGCGCGCTGCTGTTCCTGGTCAGCGACAGGGCCGCCAGCTTCATCACCGGCGTCACCCTGCCGGTGGACGGCGGCTTCCCGGCCTATTCGGGCGTCTGACCCCACATGAAAAAGCTCCCCCGGCTGTGTGGATGCAGCCGGGGGAGCCTTTTTGTCCGTTTTCCGGAAAAGTATGCTTTCCCGGACAGCAAAAAGCAAGGGAGGGCAGCGCGGTTTTTCTTGCTATCGCATGGGTTTTTTGTTATAATTTCAGCAGATAGCATCATCCGGGAAAGCATACCTTTCCGGACAGAAAAAGGAGGCAACATCATGCGCATCAAACGATGGATCGTGCTTTCGCTTGCGGCGGCGCTCACCACCCTCATGCTCACCGGCTGCCCCTGGGACCAGGACCGGCCCGGCGGCGGCGCATCCAGCCAGCCCGGCGGGGATGGCGTCATCGTTGTGCCGCCCGGCAGCGATGACGACGATGACAGCGATGATCCCCCCGTCACCTACACCATCACCGCCACGGCGGGCACAGGCGGCACGGCCCAGCCGGCCACCCAGACCGTCACCGCCGGGCAGGACGCCAGCGTCGCCGTGGCCGCAAGCGACGGCTACTGCATCCAGCAGATCACCGTGGACGGCGACGTCCAGTTTACGGCGGCGGACGCCAGCCGCACCGAGTACACCGTCCAGTTCCCCGCGGTGGATGCCAGCCACACCGTGGAGGCGTCCTTTGCGCAGGTCTACACCGTCACCGCCAGCATCGGCGCGGGCGGCACGGTCAAGTTTAACGGCCAGCCGGTCGCAGACGGCGCTTCGGCCGCGTTCCGGGCGGGCGACACCCTCACCTTCACCGTCGAGCCGGACAGCGGCTACCAAATCGCGTCCGTCCAGGCGGGCGGCGATGTTTTGAGCGGCGAAAACGGCTCTTACACCTACACCGTCAAAGGGGACTGCACCATTGCCGTCACCTTCCAGAAGCTGACCTACACCGTCACCGCCAAAGTGAGCGGCACGGGCGGCAAGGTGTCCGTATCCCCTGAAAAAGTGGAGCACGGCGGCAGCGTCACCGTCACAGTGACCCCCGATGGAGGCTACATCGTGGACAAAGTTGATGACAACGGCACGGACGTCACCGGCCAGGTGACGAACAACACCTATACCCTTACCAACGTCACAGCCAGCCACAACATCACCGTCACCTTCCAGAAGCTGACCAGCTATACGGTCACCACATCCAAACAGCTTATGGACTGGGCGGAGGAAGTGCGTAATGGCAATCGCTCCCTTGACTGCACCCTGGCCGCCGACATCACCCTGACCGAACCCTGGACACCGGTAGGAACAGACTATCAGAATCCGTACACCGGCACCTTCGACGGCAACAACCATACCATCAGAGGGCTGACCGTTACGGGGAGTAACGAATATGCGGGTCTGTTCGGCTACATCGGCTCTGGCGGCACGGTGAAGAACGTAAAGCTGGAGGACGTGCAGATAACAAGCGATCACCAGTATGCCAATGTCGGCGGCGTGGCGGGGATTAACAACGGCACCATTGAAAACTGCTCGGTGTCGGGCAGAGTCAGAGGCTACAGCGCAGGCGGCGTGGTGGGTCAGCAATATAGCGGTTCCATCACCCTGTGCAACTCCTCGGCTACAGTGCAGGGAACGAGCCAAGTCGGCGGCGTGGTAGGTTACACGAATTATGGTGTCACCCTGACCGCTTGCTATGCCACGGGCGACGTGACAGCTGAAAATAATAACACCGCAGGTACTTTCTTTGCCGGCGGCGTTGTAGGAAGTAACGGAGGCAACCTCACTGCCTGCTATGCTACGGGTAAAGTGACCGGAGGAACCGGCTCTATCTATGTAGGCGGCGTAACGGGGTCCAACGATTCGGGCACTCTGACCGCCTGCTACCATGCTGCGGAAACTGTCAGCGGCCCGGATGGAGCCACAGGCGGCGTAACGGGTCGAAACTATAATGCATCAGTCGGTATCCCTGCCATCACTGCCTGCTACTGGAAGAACGACCAAGACGAAGGCATCGGCTACAATCAAGCAGGCACCACCGTCGAAACCACCAAGGTGGACGGCGACTGGACGGACGCCGTTAAACAGATGAACGCAGCCCTGTCCGGCACAGGTTACAGCTATCAACAAGGCAACCCGCCCAAACTCAACTGAACCTTATCACCCCCCAGCCCCCGGCAAGCCCGGGGGCTTTTTGCCCCCGTTTATGGATTTTTTATGAACATCCGCCAATATTTTCCTCCATGCAAACAAAAATTATACAGAACTTCCCCAAAATTTTCCTACCGCCTTCCCCGCCGCAGTGATATACTAAAGGCAAACCTGCACACGCATCCCTGCCGCCGGGCGCGGGCCCGGCCGGCTTTGTGCGAAAGGAGTATGCTTTATGCGCACCACCACCCTGCTCACCACCGCCCGCTTTGCCAAGCACGGCGAGCCCTTTGCCCCCGTCGCCCTGCCCCATACCTGGAACGCCCAGGACGGCCAGGACGGCGGCAACGACTATTGGCGCGGCGTCGGCACCTACGAGATCGCCCTGCCCGACCCCCCCGACGGCAAACGCCAGTACATCGAGTTCAAAGGCGCCAACCATGTGGCCACCGTCTACTGCAACGGCCGCCTGCTGGGCCAGCACAAGGGCGGGTTTTCCACCTTCCGCTTCGACCTGACCCCCGCCATGAAAAAGTCCGGCAACCTGCTCCGGGTGGACGTCTCCAACGCCCCCAGCGATATTTACCCCCAGACGGCGGACTTCACCTTCTTCGGCGGGCTGTACCGCGAGGTCAGCTTCATCGAGACGGCCCCCGCCCACTTTGACCTGCTCAAGGCCGGCGCCCCCGCCGTCTTTGTCACCCCCATCGTCTCGGGCACCACCCGGGTGGACCTGTTCCCGGTGGACGCCGCAGGCTGCACCGTCTCGGTGGACCTGAAGGACGCCGCCGGCTGCGTGGTGGCCTCCGGCTCGGCCCCCGCCGGGGCCCACACCGTCCTCACCCTCTCGGTCAAGAACCCCCACCTGTGGGACGGCCTGGCCGGCCCCTACTGCTACACCGCCGAGGCTTCCATCCTCCGGGGTGAGGAAGCCGTCGATACCGTGGCGGTGGACTACGGCTACCGCTCCTTCCACGTGGACCCCAACACCGGCTTCTGGCTCAACGGCAAAAACGTCCCCCTGCACGGCGTCTCCCGCCATCAGGACCGGCTGGACAAGGGCTGGGCCATCAGCCGCGCCGACCACGAGCAGGACCTCGCCCTCATCAAAGAGGTGGGCGCCAACACCATCCGCCTGGCCCACTACCAGCACGACCAGTATTTCTACGACCTGTGCGACCACGCCGGCTTCGTCCTCTGGGCCGAGATCCCCTTCATCAGCCGCTTCATCCCCGGCCAGGAGGCCCACGACAACACCCTCAGCCAGATGACCGAGCTGGTGGCCCAGAACTACAACCACCCCTCCATCTTCTTCTGGGGCATCTCCAACGAGATCCTCATCGGCAAAGACCGCGAGGACCTGCGCCAGAACCTGCGCGAGGTCAACGCCCTGGCCAAGCGCCTGGACCCCAGCCGCATGACCACCATGGCCCAGGTCACCATGACCCCCATGGAAAGCGAGCACAACACCATCACCGACGTGGAGAGCTACAACCACTACTTCGGCTGGTATTTCGGCGAGGCCGCCGACAACGGCCCCTGGCTGGACAAGTTCCACGCCATGTACCCCGACCGCTGCCTGGGCGTCTCGGAGTACGGCGCCGAGTGCATCCTCAAGTGGCACTCCGCCTACCCTGAAAACCACGACTACACCGAGGAGTACGCCACCGAGTACCACCACGATATGCTCAAGACCTTCTCCACCCGGCCCTACCTGTGGGCCACCCATGTGTGGAATATGTTCGACTTTGCCGCCGACGGCCGCGACGAGGGCGGCATCCAGGGCCGCAACAACAAGGGCCTTGTCACCTACGACCGCAAGACCAAGAAGGACCCCTTCTACGTCTACCAGGCCTACTGGACCACCCAGCCCATGATCCACATCAGCGGCAGCCGCTTTGTGGACCGCGCCCCCGGCGAGCGGAACATCACCGTCTACACCAACTGCCCCACCGTCACCCTGACGGTCAACGGCGTGGCGGCGGGCACCCTCGAGGCAGTCGACCACTGCGCCGTGTTCCAGAACGTTGACCTGAAGGCCGGCGCTAACACCGTCACCGCCAGCTGCGGCGAGGTGTCCGACACCGCCGCCTTCAACGGCGTGGCCGAGCACAACTATGCCTACGACCTGCCCGAGGGCAACGACGCCGCCAACTGGTTCGACGATCCCAAGGCCCGCGAGGCCCGCAAGCCCCTCAACTACCCCGAAGGCTTCTACTCCATCAAGGACAAGGTCACCGACCTGCTGGCCAACAGCGAGACGGCCGCCGTCATCAAGGACGTGCTCGACACCTTCGCCCACAGCAGCATGATGAGCATGATGAACTCCAGCGAGGAGGACGGCGAGGGCGGCATCATGGGCACCATGCGCCTGACCGATATGATGAAGATGGCCGGCCGCGCCTTCTCCGCCGACGTCAAGCGCCAGGTCAACGACGCCCTGACCAAGATCAAGAAGAACTGACCCTCCTTTTGACAGACCCTCCATTTCCTGTCTCCTTTCTTTTCCACTCCTCAAGAAAAGAGGCGCGCCCATCCGGACGCGCCTCTTTTCGTTTGTCTTATACGCCCCGCATGGCGTCGAACATCGCCTTGATCTCGTCGATGGTGTAGCCGCGGCTGCGCATCTTCCGGGCAAACTGCTGGTAGTCGATGCCGCTGCTGCCGGACGCCGCGCTGTCTGTACGGGCAGCGCTGCCCGCGCTGGCAGCGCTGCTGCCCGTGCGGCTGCTGCTCCCGCTGCCGCCCGTGCTCTTGGCCGAACTGCCCCCGGCAGAACGGCTGGCGGCCCGGGCGCTGGCCGCGGCGGCCTCCTGCTGGGCCTGGCTGCGCTTGAGGGCCCACTCCCCCTGCGCGATGGCCAGCTTCTGGCTGGTCACCTCGTTGTCAAAGCGCTGCTGGGCCAGCGCGTCCTGGTACTGCTGGGCGGCGGTGCTGTCCTCGTAGGACTGCCGGGCCAGGCTGTCCTGGCGCAGGCGCTCCTGCATCTGCTGCTCCCAGGCGGCGTCGGCGCGCGCGGCCTCAAAGTCGCGGCTGTCGGCGTACATGCTGTAGCCGGCCTGCGCCAGCCCGCTGAGCATCGAGCCCAGGCCGGTGGTGCCGCTGATGGCCATCTGCGCCACGTTGCCGATCAGCCCCAGCACGCCCATCACATTGTTGAAGGTCTGCTGGCGGCGTGCGGCTTCGGCCTCCTCCTGCTGGGTGTAGTACCCGTAGAGGTTGTTCAGGTTGGCCAGGTAGCCGGTGTACTGGGCGTAGTCCTGAGCCGCGGCGTTCTCGTAGGCTTCCTGCTTGTATTCCAGCTGGGTGTAGTAGTCGTCCAGCTGGCGGTAATAGAGGTCCTGGGCGTTCTGCTCCTGCTGGTTCAGCATCCCGATCTGGTCCATCAGCAGATCGCCCTCGCTGGTGTAGCTGTCCAGGGCCAGGCCGTACAGGGTGGGGATCACGCTGTTCAGGCCGTTCATCTGCTGCTGGTAGGCCTGCTGCGCCGCGCTGGTGGCGTAGCTGGAGCCGTACCCACCGGTCAGGGCGGCGGCCTGGGCCGCGGCGTCGGTGCTGGCGTCGTGGGCGTTCTGCCGGTAGGCCTGGGCATACTGGTGGTAGAGCGGGTCGGACGCATAGTCGTAGGAAAATTTCTCCTGGTTCATGGCCTGATCCAGCAGGCTGTTGATCTGCCCCTGATACTGGCTCTGGTAGCCGGCGGGGCGGCTGCTCTGCCACTGCTCCAGGGCGCTGGCCGCCTGGTTCACCGCCTCGCCCGGCCGGTACTGGGCCGAGGCCAGCGCCTGCTGCACCGACGCCTTGTCGTTCAGGCCCTGGGTGCTGTAGGGGTCTTTTTTCTTGACCGCCATGGTTGGCGTCTCCTTTCTGTCACTGTCCTTCCAGACGGCTTTTCAGCCCTTCCGCAAGGTTCTCGGTGTCGATGTTTGTCAATACGTACTGCAGCTGCTCCTGCATCTGGTACAGGTAGTTGCGGATCACCCGGGCGTCCTCGGGGTCCATGCTGCTGCTCAGCCGGGGCAGGCCCAGCTTGCTCAGGCCCGCGATGCTTGCCATACGCGCTCCTCCTTTCTCACAGCCCGCCCTTTGCGGGGGCAAAGGTGCGGCTCATGCTGCGCAGGGTCATCTGGCCGGCCCCGGTCAGCCGCAGCCGCAGGGTGTCGTGCCGCCGCGGCGTCAGGGGGATGCGCAGCTTTTTCGGCTCGGTGCGGGCGGCGGCCTGGGCCAGTTTTTCCCAGGGGCCGCCGTCGCAGCTGGCCCAGACGGCCAGCTCGGTGCCGGGCTGGGCCTCCAGCCGCAGCACCAGATGGGCCAGATACTTGTCCTCGCTGTCGTCCAGCCCCATCTCCCCCGTCTCCAGCCGGAACGGGATCTTCGCCTCGGCCTCTCCCCCGTCCCCGGCCAGGACGGCGTCCTCTTCCCGGGCGGGGCCGGCCGCCCAGAGGGCCGCGCCGTCCCACAGGTACAGCTGGCGCCCGCTGGACAGCATTTCCAGCTCTCCCGTCCCGCCGGGGTCCTCCTCGTGCCAGAGGCCGCGCTCGGTGTCGTAGACCAGCAGCCGGCTCCCCTCTTCCCGCTTCAGGTAGAGGTAGTACCGCCCGTCCAGCCACCCGGCGGCGGCCCGCTGGGCCCCGGTCAGGCCGCTGGGGTCCAGCGTCCCCGACACCTTCACCGGCAGGCTGCCGTCCCAGGCCATCACCCCTTCGGGCGAAAGATAATACAGCGTCTCGTTGATGACGCAGAGGCTTCCGGCGGCGTGTTTGGCCACCCCGCGGCACCGCAGGCTGCTGAGCTGGAAGTCCGACGGCTTTGTCCCGCACAGCTTGTGCAGGCTGTTCTCTTTGAAGAACAATACATACCCCATGCAGGTGGCCGCGCCGGTAAAGTCCCCGTCGCTGCCCACCGTCACCGCATAGCTGTCGGCGGCGGTGTTCCGGTAAGAGAACCAGTTGGTGGGGTCGCCCAGCTTGCAGGCGTAGATCACGTTCTCGCTGCCCGAGCAGCCCCACACCCGGTTGTCGCACTCGGTCAGGTAATCCAGGTCGGGCACCCGCCGGGTGCAGCGCAGGGGCTTGTCCGAGCTGTAGCTCAAATTGCTTTTGCCGTCCAGGCTGCTCCAGGACGCCTCCGTCCCGGTCTGCAGGATGCGCCCGTAAAAATGTTCCCCGCCGGGGGTGATGCGGACCATCAGCCAGTCCTCCCCCGCGTCGTAGAGGACTTTTTCCCCGTCCAGGTCCTCGCACAGGCCGGCCGCGGCGGCCGCCGTCCCCTCCACCGTCACGGTGTCCCAGACCGCGAAGTCCGCCCCGATGCCGGTGGCGCTGATCTTGCAGTAGTCCAGCGTCACCCCTGTCCACCGCTCCAGGGAGCTGCTGTAGACTTCCAGCACCCCGTCGGCGTTCCACGGGCTGGACTCCGCCTTCACTTTCAGAAAGACCTCGCCGTCCGCCGGGTCCTCCGGTTCCTCCAGGCCCCAGCGGCTCACCGTGTAGGTCTTGCCCTCGGCGTCGCAGGGGGTCATCTCCACCGATTCGCTGCTGGTCCAGGCGGCCCCCAGGGGTTTCAGGGTGCCGTCGGCGGTGTCAAAGGCCACCTTGTCGGGGAAGATCAGCACCCTGGTCCCGATGCCCACCAGGCTCTTTTTCCCCTCGGTCAGGACGCCCTGGCGCACCACCGGCTCCGCCCCGCTGTCGGGGGTGTAGGTCAGCCCGCCCCCGCCGATGAGCAAAAAACCGTTCAGATGGTACATCCCGTCGGCGCTTTCCTGGTCCCGCAGCCTGCGGCGGGGCACCCGGGTGGACAGGGCGGGGAAATCCCTGCTGGAAAAATTCCGCTCCGCCCCATACTCCGCCTCGGTGCAGCCGAAGGTCTCGTTCAGCCCGCCGAACACCCGCATCTGGCGGCGGCTGTTTTTCAGCGCGGGCAGCTCAGGCAGATACATTCCTCATCCCTCCTCACCAGATCACCTGCCGGGCCGGGGGGCGGTGGTTCCGCCGCAGCCAGGCCGCAAATTCGCCCAGCAGGGCGTTGCACCGGGTCATCTCCCCGGCATAGCGCTCGTTTTCCCCCAGCGCCGCATCCACCATCGCGCACAGGTAATGGGGATACATCCCGTCAAAGGGGAACGGCGCCAGCAGCTCAGCGCTGTCGGCCAGGCCCTCGGCCCCCAGCAGGTCGGCGCCTGTGTCCTCAAAGCCCCCGGCCCCGCCCGGCCGGACGATCCGCTCCCGGATCTCGCCGTCCTGGCGGCACAGCCAGCCTTTCATCTGGTCCTCTCCGATCCCGCAGCCCGGGCGCATGGCCCTGGCCTGCCCGATTGCTTCACCTGCCGTCATGTTCTGTTCACCTCTCTCTTTCCGGTAAGCACAAGGGGCCGGCCCCGGCTTTTTGGGGGCCGGCCCTGTGCTGCATCCGTTTACTTGCCCGCGGCGTCCTCGGCGGCGGCGATGCGGGCGGCGGTCAGGTCGTCCTGGCGCTGGCTGTGCTCCAGCACCTCTGCGACGGCCCGGGGCACCTCCACCTCAACGCCCCGGCGGATCTTGTAGTTGACGCCGTTCACGCTGACGAACAGGTCGCCCTTGTAGCGGCCGTTGTCCTTGAACAGCTTGATGCGGACTTTTTCTTCAGCCATCTTTTTTCTCCTTTCCATCTCAGTTGGCGGCGGCCGAGGCCGAATAGCTGGACAGGCTCTCGATCCGCACCATGTACTGCTCCACCAGCCGCTCGGCGGCGCGCATCCCCTTCCAGCCCACGCTGGCGCGCTGGTTCAGGGGGTCGTCGCCGTAGCCCAGCTGCTTGACGATGTGCTCCAGGCCGCCGCCCTCCAGCTCGGTGACGCCGTAGGCGTGGGCCCCCAGCACCAGGGTGCCAAAGACGGCATAGCGGCCGCTGCCGTTGGCGGGGCAGGTGTCGTCCTTCCAGATCTTGGCCTCGCTGGTCTCGATAAAGCGGATGTTGCCCAGCTTGCCGATCTCGCCGCGGTACATGGCCTCGGGGTCGGCGTACTTGTGCACCTCGATCCACTCCTTGCTGGTCTTGAGGTCGTAGGCGGCGTAGGGGTGGATGATGGCCACATAGCTGTCGCCCAGGGTGTCGGCGTTCATGGCGCCCAGCTGGGCCGCCGCCTGGAAGAACAGCTTGGGGGTCAGCTTGCAGTCCATGGTCAGGGCCGAGCGGCTCTCCACCGCGGTCTCCCCGCTGGAGGTCACCTTGGGGGCGTAGATCACGTTGGTGCCCCCGGCCAGCACATCCCGGGTGATGGTGTCGAGGGTGCGGCCGGCCTGGCTGGCCAGGATGCGGGTGGCCTGCACCACGTTGTTGTCGATGGCGGTCATCTGCAGCACGTCGGTCAGGGGGGTCCAGCCGCCGTACTGGTGCAGGTCGCTCTTGACCACCGAGACGTTCAGGGCCTGGCCGTCGGGGGTCACGCCCTCGGTCAGGGGGGTGGTGGCCTTGGGCAGGCTGTCGTACTTGCGGAACTCGATGGTCTTGCCGCCGCCCACCGGCACGGGGTAGTAGTCGGCGAACTGGTCGTGGACCAGCCGGGGCTCAGCCTGGTCGATGAGGCGCTTCTCGTAGAAGCTTCTCATCTCGGCGCTCATGGTGGTGGTGGTGTTCAGCAGGTTGCCGGTGCCGGCCTCCGGCTCGGCAAACAGCTGCAGGTCAAAAGGCAGTTTGTTCCAGTTCATCATGTGTTTCCTTTCTTTGTTGTATGTGTGCCGGCCCCAGGGCCGGTTCGTACCTGTCTCACAGCCGGATCTTGGCCCCGTGCAGGACCTCCCGTTCGATGGCCTCCCGCTGGGCGCGGCTCATCCGGCTCACGTCGGGGGCGGTGGCCGCCGCGCCGCGGCTGTGGATGCCGTTTTCCGCACCCCGCGCCCCGCGCTCCCGGACCCGGTCCATCACGCCCTGTTCCACGGTCCGGGCGGTGCCTTCCATCAGCTGGTCGTAGAAGGCCGCCCGGTAGGCCTCCTGCATCCGCATCCCGGGCATCCGCATCATCCGGCGCATGGCCGGCTTTTTCAGCGCCTCCCGGAAGGAGAATCCCGGGTCTCCCTTGCGCATCTCCGCCTCTTCCAGGGCCCAGCGCCGGTGCAGCGCCCGGATGAACCGCCCCACTTCACCGATCCCCATCATGGGCTCGACCGCAGGCTGCGGCTTCGCCGCCCGGTGAGCGGGGGCGGCGGGGGCCTTGTCCTTCTCCTCGTCCGGGAGCTTGTCCGGGTCCTTCCGGCGCTTCATGGTGCCGGAGGCCACGGCCTGGCGTTCCTGCTCCCGGCTGAGGGCGGGGCCGCCCTTTCTGCGCTCCTGCCGGGGCCGGGTAAAGAGCTGCAAATCGACCATCCCCTCCTCGCCCCGGCGGCTGGTGTCCGCAAAGCGCAGGTTGTCGGGGTAGCGCTCGGCCAGCAGGGCCAGCCCCGTCTTGGCCAGCTCAAAGCTGCCGGCCAGACGCTGGTCCGCCTCCCGGCTTTTGCCCGGGCCGGCGGTCACCGTGATCCGAGGCCCGCCGGGGCCGTCCGCCGCCGCGCAGTCCGCCCCTTCCTCCCCGGCCAGCATCCACACCAGCGCCTGCATCAGGATGCTGGCCCCGGCGCAGACGATGTCCTGCCCGGCGGGGGCGTAGTTGGCGTGGCCTTTCACACTTAGCCGGCGGGTGACCCCCTCCGGCCCGTCCAGTTCGTTGTAATACGCTTGGATCATCCTTGCTTTCTCCTTCCGTTGCTGTTCATGGCTCGTTTGGCTGCGTCCGCCGGCCCTGCCGGCCGTGGCATCCCTGCCGGCGCCCGGGGCGCGCCCTTCCGGGCGGCGGGGACGCTGCCCGGTCCCTGAATCGCCGGCCGGGCCAGCCGGGCCAGCTGCTGCTGGGCCATCTGGAGCCGCCGGGCCAGGGTGCCGTTCTGCCGCACCCGCTGGCGCACTTTCTCGATCCCCTCAAAGTCCATCATCTCCAGGGCGGCCAGGGCCGCGTCGGCGTTGGCGGGGTTGAAAAAGCCCAGCTGGTAGCACTCCTTGGCCGTCTCGTTCTGGGTCATCCGGCTGAAGGTGGACTTCTTGGCCGCCGAGATGGTGATGTCGAACACCGGCTCCCGGCTGCCCAGCTCCACCCAGGCCACCGTCCGGGCCGGGGC
>OVXI01000241.1_pt1 | contig 13706 bp, 13 predicted proteins | sample 1732031 | NCBI WGS metagenome assembly OVXI01 (sample SAMEA4545821, study PRJEB24839) | metagenome | biome: chicken; feature: ceca content | place: Italy | collected 2013-05 | reverse complement strand
AGAAAGGGCTTTGAATATTTGAATGAATTATTTATTAAACGACATCAGAAAATACTCTGGAAGTCTTCTAAAAGAATTGCTATAGTATGTTTCTGTATTCTATTAGGAACATTATTGGCTTTTTATTTAGTTCCAGAAATAAAACAAAAAACAAATCAGGTGCTGATGACGTTTTTGCCTTATTTCGTGTTTATTATGTATGCAATCAATCGTGGAACTAATTTTACTCAGGCGTTATTTATGAACTGCGATCATAGTTTATTAACATATTCTTTTTATAAACAACCCAAGTTTGTACTAAAACTGTTCCAAATTCGTCTAAGAGAAATCATAAAGATTAATTTACTTCCTGCGGCGATGATTGGAGTTGGATTGGCTGTGCTGCTTTATGCGTCTGGAGGAACGGATAATCCATTGAATTATGGCATTTTAATTATATCCATTTTATGTATGAGTATGTTCTTTTCCGTACACTATTTAACGATTTATTATTTATTGCAGCCTTACAATATCAGTACCGAAATAAAAAGCGGAACTTATCAGCTTGTATTATCGGCAACCTATTTAGTTTGTTTCTTTATGATGCGGTGGAAGATGCCAATTTTCTTATTTGGATTGATGGCAATTGCATTTTGTGTCGTATATTGTGTGATTGCGTGTATTTTGATTTATCGGTTTGCACCAAAAACATTTCGATTAAGAACATAGGTATTATTTGGGATAATATTGATTAAAAATTGTTTTATTTTTTCAATAAATAAAAATCCATCTTATATAAGAGGACTTGTAATGCGGGATGCGTTCAAGTCCTCTTATGCAGCTTCCTATATTCACTTGGAGGCGTTCCATATCGATTTTGAAACATGCTGGCATAATAACTTAAATGATTAAATCCACAAGAAGTCGCAATTTCAGTAATGTTTTTATCGGTTTCTTTTAATAAGTTTTTGCTGACTTCTAATCGGTATGTATTAAGAAAGTCAATTGGAGACTGATTGGAATATTTTTTGAAAATCTGGCAGCATTTGCTTTTGCAGACTCCTCCAGACAAAGCAATTTGAGATAAGGTTAATTTGGAAGAGTAGTTGCGATGAATATAAGAAACCATAGTTCTTTGGATAACTAAATCATCATAATATGGTAAAGTACCTGTACGCAATTCTTCTGGAAACATCTGTAAAAGATTATTCCATATGTGGAATAAAATACTAATTACGTTTAATTCGTAGCCAGCTAAGTTTTCTTGTTTTAGATGATCAATTTGCTGCATTGCAAGCAAGAGGGCGAGATTTTTTTCTTGCGAGGAATCTAGGTAATGAAATTCAAAACAGGAATTATTTAACACAGGAGAAATAAATCTCTGATAAATCTTATCACAAGAATTTAAAAGAGAGGGGTGAAAGATAATGCAGATAAAAGTACAGTCCTGATGATTGAAAGAAAAGCCATAGTGCATTTGTTTGGAATTGATAATGATTCCATCATGCTCCTTTATTGTGATTTGTTTCCCGTTAATATAGTATCCCATTTCTCCTTCTAATACGTAGATAAGCTCAATGTCTTCGTGCCAATGACATAAGGCTCTCATATTCGTATAATCGGATAACTTGCCATGGCGAATGTACAGTGGAATCTCTGCATTATCATAAGCTATAATCTCGGAAGCATCTTTCATAACATTTGTATTAATTTTCATCGAAACCTCCTCAAAATATGATTCTAGTAATTGTTATATCTTTTTGTGATAGAAATACAACAATGGATTTGTTATTATTATATAAGAAAAAAGAAAAAATGACTAGCCCAAATAAGGAGGATTTTGATAATGTTGGCCGATTATCATACACATATCATTATTTAATGTTTTTATTCAAAATAATAGGAATCCGAATCGTGTCCCTGTGTATAGGGAGCTAACGCTTCTTTTGTTAAATAAGGTTTATTAGAAATGATCCCGTTGATTCCCATTTCTAAATATTTGTTCATTTTATTCAAGTCATCCACAGTCCATACATAGACAGGCAGCCATGCTCTTTTACAGTTTGCGATAAAATCGCTTGTCACAACGCCTTCTTCAATTACTAAAAAGTCTACATTTAATTCAATCAACGCTTGTACATCAATACTTCCCAAGTTACCAAAAAGACAATAACCTACATTAAGATCTGGATTCTTTTTTCGGACTAATTCGACTAACTCATAATCCAAAGACATAAGAATACATTGGTTGGCGAATTTATTTTGTTGAATTGTTTCTAGTACTGTATCAACAAGAGCTTCTTTTTGCCCACTGGATGCTTTTAACTCAATAAGCAATTTAATATGATTGCCGCAATAGTTCATCATCTCTTGTAATGTGGCAATGGATCCAGTCATTTTTCCCTGGCGTAATTCTAGTTGCTTTAATTCGGCTAGAGAAAGGTCACTAACTGCTTGAGTTGTTCCAGCCAGCCGCTGTAAGTTAGCATCATGGTGAATTACAGGAATTCCTTCACTTGTTAACTGAATATCAATTTCTGCATAATCGGCACCGCTATCAATGGCTCCTTGTAAAGAATCTAATGTATTTTCTACTCCAAGATCACTGCACCGATGACCGATCGAAATTGGTTTATGAATAGCAGGAGGTTTTTGTGCGTAAAGATACATTAATACAAGTATAACGGCAACGAGAATAGGACTTAAAAGAAGAAGCTTCTTTTTTAACTTGACTATTTTAGGAAAGAGTGGAGAAAAATAGTTGTAAACTCGTATTCCGATATTATAAATATTGGTCTGCGTTTTTTCAAATGCCTGATGGATCGAGGAAGGAAACATCGTGTCAAAAGAAAGCGATGGATCGAGTGATAGTAAGGTACTGATTAAAATACATAAAAATAAAAGCATAAGGATGGTCTGTATACCCCATACAACAATTGCAAGAAGTAGTTTTACTAATGCAGAAGGAGAAAAGAAAATAGTACAAATCGTTTTTAATAAGTTCTCCTCCATTAATGTACTAAAGTCGGTCGGTATTATCCCAGAAAAAAACAAAACTGCCCATACAAAAATAAGTCCAAATAAGAAAAGCGCAAAAGGAAGTTTCATTTTTTTCCATAGCTGAATACTGCATTTGCAAGAAGAAAGAAAACGGTTCTGTTTTAATACCATAATTGGCAATACAAATAACAGAAGACAGTATAAAAGAAAAAGAAGGATAGAAATACTATTCAAAAGAATAGAACCGTAGGAACGACGAAGCAGTTCTCCTGTAACAAAATATGGAATATGAACGGTTGGAATTAAGGAATTAATAAATCCAATATGCATGAATGGAAGAAGGAGTACCGCATATACAAAAAATCCTAACATACCCTTATTAGTCAGACAAGAGAAGCTCATTAGTGCATCCCGAAGTGTATCTTGGAAATTCGTATAGGTTTTAGTATACTCTTTATAAATTCGGATGATAAGGATCGAAAATTCCAAATATATCAAAAGAGTGGAACATAAAAAGATAAGGATAATAGCAGCAATTCCAGGCAAACTAAGAATCAGTTTTAATATACTGTAATTGAATAGGACAGTATCTCCATTAATATCCATCATCATAGTAATTAATTCTTTGCCGATTGGTACAAAGATAAATAAGCTGAGTGATTTATAAATGAATTCAAATAATAATAAATAAGGCAATATATGGTAAAAAGTAGTAAAAATTTTCTTTCCTTTTTGAAATAATGAAGCTGTTGTTTGCATAAAAATCCCTCCAGTAAAACAATAAAACTGTTTTCTGAAGGAAATTATACTATATTGGGTTATATTTGTCATTATCATATGAGATCATTTTATAGAATTGTTGTAATCCAATTTAAAATTACAGTAAGCCCAATGCTATAAATAGCTAAAGAAAAAGGCTTTGTTAAAAGCAAAATAAGGATGAATTTTTTCAGGGACATAGGAGTTAATCCAGCGATTAAACATAATAAATCGTCTGGGGCGCCAGGAAATAAAATGGCTAATGTAAATAAAATATCAAATTTCATTCCCTTTTCCGTCCACGAAACATATTTTTCATAAGTATCGATAGAGACAATTTTTAAGATAAAAGGTTTTCCATATTGTTTGGCAAGTAAAAAGTTGATCGTAGAGCCAATAACGATACCAATATAATTGTAAAGAAATCCGTATACTGGTCCAAATACAATCACACTAATGGCACAGCTAACACCTCCTGGAATAATTGGAACAACAACTTGAACGATTTGTATAACAAGAAATAGAATTGGAGCCCAGATTCCAGCTTTTTCTAAGTACAGCTGCATTTTATCGGAAGATGAGAAAATTCCGCTCTGGAATCCTATGATTGCTAAAATAAGTAAAAGTAATATGCTAATTAATGTTGTATAATTTTTCTTCGCTAAACTCATGATAAATCCCCTTTCTTATGGTATGCTTATAGAGTGCCCAATTATCCTAGGTTCTATAAAGCTGTTTTCATCTATATGAAGTATTTTATTGAACGGAAATCTTGTTCATTTCTTTGTGTAGACTTCTTAGTTTACTCCGAAATACAAGGATTGCAGGAGTACATAATATAGTAAAATATGGAATGTAAATGCAAAGTCCTTTTATTGTAGAAAAAAATTGATTGAATGTAGTAATGATTGCTAATGCAAATACAATAACGGATAAATAAAACGAAATAGTATTCTTATTCATATAAAAGTTCTCCTTTGTGATTTTTTCTATTAACAGAATAACAAGTTAGTGTTTCAATAATCTCTCATTTTAAGAAAAAATTATAACAATATTGAAACATTTTAATACAGGTTATAGTAAAAACAATGTGGAGGAATTGTTACAAAATTGAGAGAATTGGACAGGCAAGATGAAACAATGTTGATAGAATTTTATGGTAGAATAAGAATAAAAAATCTCAAGGTGAAAAAATGTTCACTGATATTAGAAATTATGTTACAGTAGTATTAGGAGGCAGGCATGAAAGAGGATGTAATTGTTCAAATAAGAGATATAAAAAAATATTATGGGAAAGAACCACTAATTGTAAAAGCTTTGGATGGAATTACATTGGATATTCAAAAGGGGACATTTACGGCGATTGTAGGAGCCAGTGGAAGTGGAAAATCTACACTGCTGCATTTGATTGGTGGTTTGGATCAGCCTACAAGTGGAACGATTCGGGTAGCAGGCAGAGAGTTATCTACATTAAATCGAGATCAGGCTGCAATTTATCGTCGAAGAAATGTCGGTGTAGTATATCAAAATTATAACTTGATTTCTATGTTGAATGTATATGAAAACATTGTTTTTCCTGTAGAAATTGATGGAAATACTGTAGATCAGGAATTTATAGAGGAAATAACCAAATTGTTAGGGTTACATGATAAGTTGGAACGTAATGTGAATCAGTTGTCGGGAGGTCAAAAGCAGCGAGTTGCAATTGCAAGAGCACTTGCAATAAAACCTGTGCTCTTATTATGCGATGAGCCAACTGGAAATTTGGACAGCAGAACAAGTCAGGATGTCATTGGGTTACTAAAGGCAAGCAGTATGAAATTGGATCAGACAATTATTATGATTACTCATAATGAAGAAATTGCGCAAATGGCAGATCGTATCATACGTATTGAGGATGGAAAAATTGTAACAAGGAAGTGGGGAGAGCCATGTCTTTAAATAGTAATAACAATAATAAAGCAATTCGTAAGTTAGCAAAGCGAAGTTTAAAGGTAAATCCATTTCGAAATACATGTATTTTAATTACAATTACAATCTGTACAATACTAATGATTTTAGTGCCAGTATTGAATTCTGCTAGTTTTCAAATTGATCTGGATACGGTAGATATACAAGAACAAGCAATTTTTCAAAAATTAAACGAAGAACAAATTGTACAGTTAAAGAACAATTCAAAATTGCTTTGTACCGTATTGGAAAAATCAGGACCAGCAATTCGAGTGAACGACAGTTTTGTACGATTGGGATACACAGAATATAGTGAAAGAGATATTATTCCATATCGCTTGCTGGAAGGAAATTTGCCGGAAAAAAGAAATGAAGTTGTCTCAGAAAAAAAGGTAATGGAGCAATTGGAGTTGTCCATCGGCGATTCGATTGTATTAAATGTTGCAGAAAATGAGGAAGAAACGTTTGTAATCTGCGGTATGAGTGAAACGATTGGAGACGAAGATTCCATACCAAAGTTATATGTTTCTAAGTTCTATGCAGAAGAAGGAATTCCTCTCAAACAAAGACCGTATCAAATGCGTGTGAAAGTACAACAGAAAAATGGTATGAGTAAAGCGGATGTAGTACAAACATTACTGGAAATTGCAGAAGATGTTAATATTGACTCCGACTATGTTAATCTTAATACAATGTACTTGTATTCGATGCATTTTACAGCAGAGCAAATTTTCTTCTATGCTTTTATCGATCTAAGTATTCTGCTAGCTGGAATTCTTGTCATTTATAGTGTTTTTTATATTTCAGTTATTTCTAGGATTCCATTATTTGGACAATTAAGTACGATTGGGATGAGCAGAAGACAGATAAAACGTTTTGTAAATGAAGAAGGATTGCGTCTTAGTATATTAGGAACGGCATTGGGAGTTATTGGTTCTGGAATTTTTTCTTATATACTTATAACTACTTATTGGAAGTTTGATATCTTTCTTGGCGTATCCGTTGTCGTAAGTGTTATGACAACGTTAATTATTATGCTTTCCATTCAAAAGCCAGTCTCAATGGCTGCAAATATTTCACCAATTGAGGCAGTGCGCTATGATTTGATTAATGGGAAGCGAAATAAATTGATACTAAAAACTCACAAAGTAACACCACGCTCGATTGCATCCATTCGATTCCGACGAGATCGAAAAAAAGTCTTCTTTACTATGCTATCGTTGATTGTGGGAGGAATTTTATTTTTTGTGAGTGCTATTTATATTTGTTCCATTGATGTGGAAACATTTGCGAGAAATGGATATTTTAGAAATTATGAATATATTATAACATTTGCAACGATAGGAGAAGATCTATATTATGACAATGTTGATCTGACCGATATGCAAAAACAAAAATTATTTACGAAAGACTTAGTTGAAGAATTAGAACAAATTCCAGAAGTAGAATCTGTGGAACGAAGAAAGGGAACCATTGTATCATTTGATATAGAAGGATATATTGTTAATGAAGATGTTTCTGTAATAAATAAAGGGCGGTTTGAACAGGAAGTATTACCTCATCTATTAGATCAGACACTTACCTATGAACAATTAGTGCAGCAAAAAGGAATCATTTATACGAGAAATGAAGACACAGAACCCGTGTATGGAGTAGGATTTTCGGCTGGAGATCCTGTAAAATTAGAATATTATAATGGAATCGAAAGTGATACAGAAGAAGTTGTAATGGCAGGATTTACGGATCGGGAGTATCTGGCAGATCATTTTATAGAGGGAGGAATTTTAATTCCTGAAGAAATTATGGAACTTATGATGCCTGGAATCGACATGACGGAAGAACTGTATGTTAACACAGTGGATGGAGTATATAGTAAAGAATTAGATGAAGTCGTCTCAACTGTAGTAAAAAAACATCCATTATTATCGGTTATGACGTTTTATGAGCAAGTACAAGAAAGAAGTCGTCAGCTCCAATTAATACAGCAAATTTTGGTTGTTACTTCTATATTTGGAATGTTATTTAGTATTATTAACATGTTAAATACAACCTTAACAACAATGATAACAAGGGACAAAGAACTGGCATTGTTGGAAGCAGTTGGAATGCAGGAAAAACAAATGAAAAAGATGTTATTATATGAGAGCCTTTATCTGACATTGCCTTCGATTGTTATTTCAATTATACTTGGAACAGTTCTTGGATATTTAACGGTTTCTTTTATGGGGGTAAGTCAGGCAACAATGACCTATCAATTACCACTATGGGTGATTGGAATTTATACTATTAGTATGATCGTAATGCCATTATGTCTTTCTTATTATTTATATCATAGACTTTCAAAGAAAACGATTATGGAACGATTAAAAATGGATGAATAAAATAAAAATTTGTCAAGGCCATGTTTTTATATTTATATGAAAAACATGACCTGTTCTTCTTGTTTCAATTTTGAAGCATTATATTTAATTGCTTAATCCATTAAGGTTCATTTGGCAGAAAGACAGAAAAAATAGAACCAACATTTTCTTGGGATTTTACTTTAATATAACCGCCTTGCTGGCTAATAATCTGACGGCTTAAATAAAGTCCAATCCCTGCACCTTCGATATTATGTACTTTCCCTTCCCGATAAAAGCGTTGGAAAATATCATTAAAATGCTCTCCTTTAATCCCAATTCCAGTATCTTGAATCTCGATTCTAGTAAAAATTTCCCACGGCTCTACACGAATCCATATATGTCCGCCAGGATTTGTGTATTTGACGGCATTATCAATGATATTAAAGAGAGCTTCTGTGGTCCATTTCGGATCATGAGGTAATAAAATTGTCTCATCACACTGAATTTCTAATTGAATTTTTTTCTTTTGTGCAGATGTTGAAACTTGAGATACTGCCTGAACGATTGTATCAAAAATTCGACAGGGCTGTATGACTAGAGAGATAAAATGGTTTTCTAAGCGTGACATTTTCATTAAAGAATCAATTAAAAATTCCAGTTTTTTGACCTGTCCATGAATGATACCTAAAAATTGTGTGGTCTGCTCTTTGGATAATTCCTCTTCTTCTAGCATGGAACTATATAAAGTAATATTGGCAATTGGTGTTTTTAACTGATGAGAAATATCCGAAACAATCTGCTGGATTTCTTGTTTTTGCTGTGCTTGTTGAGATAAATTGGAATAAGTGATATCCGAAAGCTTATCCAGTTTTGTTTGAATTTTGGAAGTGAGTGTATCCTCATCTGTGGATTGTTCAGGTATTTTCCCCATAGCTAATGCATCTACATGATTACATACAACTTCTGAATACTTTAAAAAAAGTTTTCGAAATACCATATATAAGATAAAAACCATGAAAACCATAAGGATAAGGAACAAAAAGCAAAGAGTTCTTAATGTTTCTATGGAAGAAGCCAGGTAAAAGCAATATCCAAAAAATAAAACAAGCCCAACAAAGATAACCAAAAGTATGGAATCAATAGAAAATCTTCTTTTATTCATGTGCATCACCAATCCATTGATATCCCATTCCATAAATCGTTTTAATATAATGGTAAGTTTCATCGGATATTTTGGAACGAAGTCTACTAATATTAATCGTTAATGTATGTTCATCCACAAAATTCCCCTCATTATCCCATAACTTTTCCAATAACAATGAACGGGTTAATGCCATCCCTGAGTTTTTGACGAATACATATAATAATTTAAACTCAGTAGGAGTTAAGGAAAGAGTTTCACCGCTCTTTTTCACACTATGAGTTTCAAAGTCAATCGTAAGATTTCCACAAGTGAATGCAGTGTCGTGAGAGGTTCCCTCAACTCTTCGAAGCACTGCTTGGATTCGCTGCATTACGACTTTAATATTAAATGGTTTTGTAATATAATCATCGGCACCTAATTCAAATCCTTTTATCATTTCGTCATCTAATTCATGTGCAGTAATAAAGATAAAAGGTTTTCGATTATAAGATTTGATTTTTCTGGCAAATTCAAATCCATTGCCATCTGGTAAATTTACGTCTAATAAGATTAAATCAACGGCTTGTTTTTTTATAAAAGGCTGGGCACTGGTTAAGTCGTTGGCTGGAATAGGCTCGTGACCAGCCTTTTGCAGATTAAAGCATATTCCAGCATTTAGCATTTCATCGTCTTCTACAACTAGTATTTTGCTCATAATACTGCCTCCTATTTTCATCATTCTGCTCTTATTATCACAGAAATTCTCAAATATTTCAATACTGTAACAAAGTTTTCTTAAATTGAGATAATACTGAAACAGTCTCTTGTTAGGATGAGATTAAAAGAAATATTCCACCATTTCTAACTATATGCCTGCGGCATTAGAAGGTAAAAATAAAAAAGAAAGAGGAAAGAATTATGAAGTATATAAATAAAGGAATTGAATTGATTGCAGTGTTATGTATGGTATTTGCATTTGTGAGTGCAGGAGATGAATTTCTGAAAGTATTAAAAGATACGTTAGGATATATGATTTACTTAAGTGTCTTTGCTGCACCAGTTGTATATTTCTCCATTAAAAGAAAAAAAGCCCTCGCACAAAGAAAAAATATTTCCGAATAATCGTATTTTTCATCATTTGTGCGAAGGTGTAAGTAAAGAAAAAACGGTTATAAATCCTGATATGCAATCAATCCATTGCAAATGGTCATCTTTACTTTTCCAGTCAATGGTTTTCCAGTAAATGGACTATTAGAAGACTTGGAAGCAAATTGTGTTGGAGTCCAGGTTTCGTTTTCATCAAAAAGAACAAGATCAGCACAAGCTCCTACTTCAATCGTTCCATAAGGTAAGTGATAAAGCGTTGCAGGGTTAATCGTTAATTTTTCTAACAGTTCACAAAGAGATAATGAACCCTTCTTTACAAGATTGGTAATACCAAGTGCAAGCGCAGTTTCTAATCCAATAATGCCACTTGGAGCCTTTAAAAATGGTCTGGCTTTTTCATCTGCACTATGTGGAGCATGGTCAGTTGCAATTATGTCGATCGTTCCATCTTTTAATCCTTGAATAATTGCATCTTGATCTGCCTGTGTACGAAGCGGAGGATTCATTTTGGCAAGTGTACCATATTCTAAAACTGCCTCCTCAGTTAAAGAAAAGTGATGCGGAGTAGCTTCTGCATAAACAGGAGCACCTAATTGTTTGGCAGTCCGTACAAGGGCAACAGAATTAGCAGAACTGATATGTTGAATATTGATCGTTGCTCCGCTGTAAAGAGAGAGCATACAATCTCTGGCAACTAATACATCTTCCGCAGCAGCAGGAGCACCAAAAATGCCAAGTTTCTCAGAAACCACACCGTGGTTTACCCCACTATTTATAATAAGAGTAGGATCCTCTTCATGAAAACTAATTGGAAGATTTAACGCTTTGGCACGCTGCATTGCTTCTAAAACAAGTTTTTCATCCATTAAAGGAATTCCATCATCCGTAAATCCAACCGCACCATTCGCTGCCAAATCTTCCATTTTAACGAGCTTTTCACCCTTTAATCCCTGACTAACCGCAGCGGTAGTAAGAACACGGACTTTTTCCTTCTCTCCCTTCTTTATAACATAAGAAAGCGTATCCAAATTGTCAACAGAAGGCTTCGTATTTGCCATACAGATTACCGTCGTATATCCACCTCTTGCAGCGGCAAGCGCACCAGTGTGAATGTCCTCCTTATAAGTTAAACCTGGATCACGAAAATGAACATGTACATCAATCAAACCAGGAGCAACAACCAAACCAGATGCATCCACACACTCCTCATTCGGAGAAGCCTTAAAACTGCCAAGCGCAGTAATCACTCCATCCTCAATTTTAATATCCATTATCTGATCTATTTTATTCTTAGGATCAATCACACGACCATTCTTAATAATCATCTTATAATCACCTCTCTAAAATGGAATTGTTACTCTTATTTTATCCTATTTTACCCATTTTTACAATAGAGAAAAAACATATTGCAAAGGTGTAGAAGAATTGATATAATAAAAAATAAAGACATAAAAGCTTTAATTGTTCCGTATAAAGCTTTGGGCAGCCCTGCGGTTTTAGCGGCATTGGAACAAAATATAAGGGTTGTATCCGTCAAAAATGAAACCAAAACTTCAATCGGTTGCTCAGAGTTAGGAGCGGATGATATAATGGAATATAATAGTTATGAAGCAGCTCTGGGCACTTTAATAAAAGGATAGAATTTAATGAAAAGATTTATACGATTAAAAGCAATGGTGCTTGCGGAAGTTTTGTTTGCACTTATTATATGCGGAATTATTCTTGCATTGTCCGTATTGATTTTTAAGTCTGACGATATATCGGTAACTCCGCACATTTATGCAACAATAAGAAATATATCTCAGGCTAACGATATGATTCTTGAAACCTGCAGAGAAGAAGGATTATGCCAAAATGCGGGCAGCCTGCCCGATAATACGGTAACGTATTGCAGGCTTCTTGCAGATAATTTTATGACTGCGGGCGACATTGATTGTGAAGACGGTATAGATGATATTGTACCCGGAAACGGAGGACAATCGACAAGAATGAATTTTGTTATGTCAAACGGTGTTGCAATCGGAGGCTTTGATGATGACGGATGGTCGGATGATAACGACGGCACTCTAGCTCATATTGACATAATAATGTATATCAACACTCCTTCGCACCCGATGGCTTTGGGCGAAGATATATTTCCTTTAAGAATATATCAAAACGGAGAAGTTATACCTTCTTTCGGCGGGAATAACGTTGCCCATAATTATGACGGAAACGCAACAAATAAATATTACGAAGATTCATACTTTTTTGCATATAACGGAATTTTAAACCGTGCCGCAGACCCGAATAATCTTCAGGCAAATGCAAGGGAAACGGCTTTAATTCCGAATGTTTATAAAGTTTCTTTTAAAGAAGCGATTTGCATGACAAACCCTGACGGAATAACAAGATATTTTGCAAATGAAAACTGTCAGGGAATTGAACGCATTGATGAATGTATACCGGACAATAACAATGCGGACAGAAGCGCATTTTGCACGATTGAACCCGTTAAACCTACGGGAACGGGGATATTTAAAATCTTCGGCATACAATAAAAATGTTTTAGCCAAATGCTTCACCCTGTATTTGTTTTTTTCCGCCTGTCAAATCAAAGATTTGTCCGCTTCGCAACGGCGGTTAACAACGGTTGCGGCGAAAGCTCATCGCTTCCGCCTTCACCCTGTTGATGTTTTTTCCTAGCGGCTCACTGTCTTTGAACTTCGCTCCAAAAGTGCTAAAGCACTTTTTTCGCTCCGTCAGCCTTTCGCCTTGGCGGATTACGCTATCGCTTCATCCTACGGAAATTCCGCAAAAAGAAGCCTTGCGTTTGTGCAAGGCCTTTAACATATATGTAGATATAAAACTTCCCTCTATAAAGTCCTTTTTATACCTAGTTTGCTTGAGGAGCAGGCGCATTCCAAAGTGCGTCTCTTGTTAATTTGGAACTTACCATCTCTTGAGTCAGATTAATGTTGTTAGGTGTAAAAATAAACACAAAGTCGCCGATTTTTCTTTGGTTTCCGTCAAGTGCGTGTGTGCATCCGCATAAAAAGTCAACGATTCTTTGTGATTCTTCTCTGTCTAACAGTTGTAAATTCAAGATTACGGTTTTTCTTTCTTTAAGTGCCTGGGCAATTTGGATAGATTCATTGTAGGCTCTGGGTTCAAATACTACAACTTCATATCCTTTCTGGTGTTCATAGCCTCTTGAAGGCATCGAGATAACTTTTCTTTCATTTCTAATGGGTGATGTTTGTTTAAATGCCGGTTCTAATGCTGCATTTCTGTCTGTTTCGTATCCTGTTTCAAATTCTTCCTGCAAAGTTCGACCATTTTCAATGATGTGACCGCCATTTTCAGCCACAAACGTCATTTGATGTTTATGTTCAGGAAATTGTTGAATAATTTGACGGTATTGATTACCGCTTGCCACGACAAATTTAACATCATCTGCCATAAAT
>OVXI01000240.1_pt1 | contig 13744 bp, 12 predicted proteins | sample 1732031 | NCBI WGS metagenome assembly OVXI01 (sample SAMEA4545821, study PRJEB24839) | metagenome | biome: chicken; feature: ceca content | place: Italy | collected 2013-05 | reverse complement strand
GGCTGGCGAAAAAGATAAGCTTTCCAGCCGCAGACGATTTGTTCAGAGATTCCTTATAAATCGCAGTTGCCTACGGTTCTGGGGAAGGGGAGGACGTCCCGGATGTTGGCCATGCCGGTGAGGTACATGACGCAGCGCTCGAAGCCCAGGCCGAAGCCGGCGTGGCGGGCGGAGCCGTACTTCCGCAAATCCAGGTAGAAGTCGTAATCCTCCGGCTTCATGCCCAGCTCCTCAATGCGGTTCTTGAGGATTTCATAGTCATCCTCACGCTGGCTGCCGCCGATAATCTCGCCGATGCCCGGTACCAGGCAGTCCATGGCGGCCACGGTCTTGCCGTCGGGGTTCAGCTTCATATAGAAGGCCTTGATCTCCTTGGGGTAGTCGGTGACGAACACCGGCTTCTTGAATACCACTTCCGTCAGATACCGCTCGTGCTCGGTTTGCAGGTCGCTGCCCCAGTGCACCGGGAAGGCAAACTGGTCGTTGTGCTTCTCCAGAATCTCAATGGCTTCCGTGTAGGTCACGTGGCCAAAGTCGGAGCTGAGCACATGGTTCAGCCGCTCCAGCAGGCCCTTGTCCACAAACTGGTTGAAGAAGGCCATCTCCTCAGGGGCGTGCTCCAGCACGTAGGCGATGATATACTTAATCATGTCCTCCGCCAGACGCATATCGTCGCCCAGGTCGGCAAAGGCAATCTCCGGTTCAATCATCCAGAACTCCGCAGCGTGGCGGGTGGTGTTGGAGTTTTCCGCCCGGAAGGTGGGGCCGAAGGTGTAGATGTTCTTGAAGGCCATGGCGAAGGTCTCGCCGTTGAGCTGGCCGGACACGGTGAGGTTGGTGGGCTTGCCGTAGAAGTCCTGGGAGAAGTCCACCTTCCCGTCCTCGGTCTTGGGGACGTTGTTCAAATCCAGAGTGGTCACCTGGAACATCTCGCCGGCACCCTCACAGTCGGAGCCGGTGATGAGGGGGGTGTGGACATACACGAAGTCCCGCTCCTGGAAGAACTGGTGGATGGCGTAGGCGATGAGGCTCCGCACCCGGAAAACCGCCTGGAAGGTGTTGGTACGGGGCCGCAGATGGGTCATGGTCCGCAAAAACTCCAGGGTGTGGCGCTTCTTCTGCAGGGGGTAGTCAGAGGTGGAAGCACCCTCCACGGTGACGGTCTCCGCCTGAATCTCAAAGGGCTGCTTGGCCTCGGGAGTGGCAACCAGGGTGCCCTCCACAATCAGGGCCGCGCCCACATTGGTCTTGGAAATCTCCTGGAAATTGCCCATGGTGTCGTGGTAGACCACCTGCACAGGGGTGAAATAGGTGCCGTCATTCAGGACGATGAAGCCGAATTGCTTGCTTGCCCGGATGGAGCGCACCCAGCCTCCAACCGTCACCTTCTTGCCTATGTAGGCATCGGTGTCCTTAAATAGCGCACGAACAGAAATCAGTTCCATGATAGTATCCCTTTCTTGCCGTTACAGTATTACCTTAGTATACGGCAAAAATCCATTTTTTACAAGAGGGAAGTGGGGAAAAACCGCCGGAAGAATGGGAATTTTTCCCCGGGGCGGCGGCTTGCCCCACTTTTTACAAAGATTTGCTTTCGGATTTTACACAGAGCCGCTATACTTTTCCAAAAAGGAGGTCTTTTTGTGAAAAGAAATATAATCAAATGGCTGTGCCTGGGGGCGGCGCTGCTCCTTTGCACCGGGCTTGGCATTTACTTTACCTGGGAACATTCCCTGCCCCCTGTGGAGGCGGCCATCACGGTGGTGCGGATGGAAGAAGGCGTGACGTTGGAAAATTATACCGCCTTTCCCACGGGAGAGGCGGTTTCCAGGACAATTTTTCCCGCGGACGGGGAATTTTCCGCCCTTCAGGAGGGGCTGGAAGCCCTCCGGTATTCCCACACCCTCCGGCCCCGGACGATGCCGGACACCTGGTATTACATCTCCACCGGGGAGGTGAGCCTCTATCTGAGCCAGGAGGGGCAGATGTGGATGGGCGGTGAGGCTTACCGTGCCGACACGGAAGCCCTGTGCCGCTTGTGCAGCCGGCTGACCCGGTAAAGCAGCGGCAGTCCAGGGAAGGCCTCTTATTGTCCCAGATAAGCCCGGGCGGTGAGGTAGATTCCCACAAGCATTTCTCCCACGGACAGGCCGAGCACCAGGCCGGAGAGAAAATCCCGGAAGCTGGAGCCCCCCAGGTTCTGGGAGACGGTCATCAGGGAAATGCCCATCACAATCAGCACCAGTCCAAAAAGTCCTGTGCGCTGTTTTTCCAGGGCCTGGGTGCGGCGAAGGAGCTCCAGAAGCTGTGCCTCACCGGGGCCGTCCGCCTGTTCCTCCCCGGTGAGAAGCTGGGCAGGAGTGATGTCCAGCTCCCGGCACAATCTGCCCACCAGGGTGTAGTCGGGCATACACCTGCCGGTTTCCCATTTGGAAACGGTCTTGTTGGACACATGGAGAAGCTCCCCCAGCTGCTCCTGGGTCAGATTCTTTTCCCTCCGCTTTTGTGCAATCAGTTTTCCGGTGATGTGAGCGTTCATGGATGACACCTCCTGGTTTTTCTGACACCAGCATACCCCACATCGGACAAAAAGGCAATCTCTTTTCGGGAGAATCTGGGAGGAATGGGGCACCATCCCAGCCAAAGCCCCCCTTGTCAAAGGGGGGTGGTTTGGCGAAGCCAAACCGGGGGGATTCCGAGGGTCGCAGGTTTCCACATTGGTTTGTGCTTTTGGGGAAGTGCCTGCTGTGAATCCCTCAGTCGCCTCCGGCGCCAGCTCCCACAGGCCGGGAGCCTTGGATGATAGGGGCTTTTGGAGATAAATCATATCCCGCAGCAGTACGCCGCCGTCATAGATGGGGTGGCGGTAGTTGTCGGTGAAGAAATTGGGGACGGTATGGGAGCGGGTAAAGCCGCAGGCTTTGTAGAAGCCCAGGGTGGCGGGGCTGTCCCCGGTGCCTACCTGGAGGCGGGTGTATTGTCCCCGGTATTTCTGTTCCAGCAAGTCTATCATGGCCTTGCCGTAGCCCTTCCGGTGAAAGGCGGGGGCTACGGCGATGTTCTTGATTTCCAGGGTGCCGTCTCCCACATCCAGAACCACACATTCTCCCTTGACCCCATCCTCTGCCAATAGGTACATGGTGCCCTTTTCCAGATAGCGGTCAACCATGGCTTCCTCCTCGTCCGCCAGAAGGAGCAAATCCAGAAAGGCTTTTTTGTTTTCTTTCACTTCCAACAGTTTCATAGTGTTCACCTCGTTTCAAAAAGGGCAGTCCCTGTGGAGGACTGCCCTTTTAGCTTAATACAGCTTTGCGCCGGCGGGGATGTGGGGGTCTACCATCAGCAGGTGGAGCTTTTCGGCTCCGGCCTCCTGGTGGACGGCGGAAATGAGCATGCCGCAGGAATCAATGCCCATCATCTTCCGGGGGGGAAGATTTACGATGGCGATGCAGGTCTTGCCCACCAGCTCCTCCGGCTCGTAATACTCGTGGATGCCGCTGAGGATGATCCGGTCGGTGCCGGTGCCGTCGTCCAGGGTGAACCTCAGAAGCTTCTTGGACTTCTTCACCGCCTCGCAGGCCTTGACCTTCACTGCCCGGAAGTCGGACTTGGAGAAGGTTTCAAAGTCCACCATGTCGGCGAACAGCGGCTCAATCTCCACCTGGGAGAAGTCAATGGGAGCCTCAGAGATGACAGGTGCCTCGCTGGGGGCTGCGGGGGCTGCCTCCTCACCCTTGGCGGCCTTGTTCCGGGAGATTTCCTCGGCGGTGGGCTTCATGGTGGGGAACAGGAGCACGTCCCGGATGGAGGCGGAGTTCGTCAGGAGCATCACCAGCCGGTCTACGCCGAAGCCCAGACCGCCCGTGGGGGGCAGGCCGTACTCCAGAGCGGTGATGTAGTCGTAGTCCACCTGGGCACGGCTGGTGGGGTCCAGGGCTTTCCGGTCTGCCACCTGCTTCTCGAACCGGCCCTTCTGGTCGATGGGGTCGTTCAGCTCGGAGAAGGCGTTGCCGAACTCCGTGGCGTTGATGAAGTATTCAAACCGCTCGGTATAAGCGGGGTTTTCCGGCTTCCGCTTGGCCAGGGGGCTGTTCTCCACCGGGTAATCGTAGATGAAGGTGGGCTGAATCAGCTGCTCCTCCACGAAAGCGTCGAAGAACTCTGCCAAAATGGCACCCTTGGTGGGAATCTCCGGCAGGGCCACCTTGTGGGCCTTGGCGGCCTCGATGGCCTCCTGGTCGGAGGTGATGGCGTCGAAGTCCACACCGGAGTACTTCTTCACCGCCTCCACCATGGTCATCCGCTCCCAGTGGCTCAGGTCGATTTCCTTACCCTGGTAGGGGATGGTGAGGCTGCCGCAGACCTTCAGGGCCACGGTCTTCATCATCTCCTCCACCAGATCCATCATGCCGTGGTAGTCGGTGTAGGCCTGGTAGAGCTCAATGGAGGTAAACTCCGGGTTGTGCTTGGGGTCCATGCCCTCATTCCGGAAAATCCGGCCAACCTCGTACACCCGGTCCATGCCGCCTACCACCAGCCGCTTCAGGTACAGCTCGGTCTCAATCCGGAGCACCATGTCCATGTCCAGGGTGTTGTGGTGGGTGAGGAAGGGACGGGCGGAGGCGCCGATTTCAAAGGGGGTGAGGATGGGGGTGTCCACTTCCAGGAAGCCCTTGCCGTCCAGGAAGCTCCGCAGCTCCCGGAGAATCAGGCTCCGCTTTACGAAGGTGTCCTTCACCTCGGGGTTTACAATCAGGTCAACATAACGCTGACGATACCGGGTCTCCCGGTCAGTCAGGCCGTGGAACTTCTCCGGCAGGGGGAGAAGTGCCTTGCTCAGAAGGGTAATCTGGTGGGCCCGGACGGAGATCTCGCCCCGCTGGGTGCGGAACACGTCGCCGGTGACACCCACCACATCGCCGATGTCGTTCTTCTTGAACCGGTTGAAGGAGGCTTCCTCCATCTCGTCAATCTTCACATAGAGCTGGATTCTGCCGGCGCTGTCCTGCAAATCGCAGAAAAGCACCTTGCCCATGCCCCGCTTGCTCATGAGGCGGCCGGCCAGAGAAACGGTCTTGCCCTCCAGGGCATCGAAGTTGTCCTTGATTTCCTGGGAGGTGGCGGTAATCTCATACTTGGTCTCCTGGAAGGGGTCGAAGCCCTCCCGGCGGAGATTTTCCAGCTTCTCCCGGCGAATCCGCACCTGGTCGCTGACAGGGATTTCCTCCTGGGGTACAAACTTTGCCATGCTCAGCCCTCCCGGGTCACGTTGACAACCACCATCTCGTAGGAGCCGGAGGGGGCGTTCACCCGGAAGGATTCCCCGGGCACCTTGCCCACCACGGCACGGCCGAAGGGGGAGTCGTCGGAAATCTTGTATGCCATGGGGTCGGCTTCCTGGGAGCCGGTGATCCGGTAGGTGGTCTCCTCGCCGGTCTCCGGGTTGCGGACGGTGACGGAACAGCCCAGACCTACCCGGCCGGAGGCCTCGTTCTCGTCCTCGATGATGACGGCGTGAGCCAGGATGTCCTCAATCTCCGCAATCCGTCCGTAGAGCTTTGCCTGCTCGTTCTTGGCGGCATCGTACTCGGAGTTTTCCGACAAGTCACCGTAGGACCGGGCTTCGGCAATCATAGCCGCAATTTCCCGCTCCCGGGTGGTCTTGAGGTAAGTCAGTTCCTTTTGCAAATCCGCCAGGCGCAGTTGGGTAATCTTAAATTCCTTTGCCATATTGAAAGATCCTTTCTGAATCAAAAATTTCCATAGCTTCCCTCATTATAGAGGAAAACCCCCACATAGTCAAGTGATTTTCGGGCTATTTCCCGGATTTCAGGGCGGCAAGGGCGTCCTGGAGCTGGGGGTCTTCCTCAGGCTCCAGAAGGTCAGAATAGATTTTGGCGGCGGTTTCCTCGTCCACCTCCGAGACAACGTCCGGGGTCAGGCCGCCGGCCTCTGTCAGGTTCACCCCGTTGGGGGTGAAGTAGTGGCCGGTGGAAAGGGCCACGGCGGAGCCGTCCTTCAGCCGCAGGGTGTACTGGAAGTTGCTTTTCCCCACGGTCTGCTCTCCCACCACCGTTGCCCAGTCGTACTCCTGCAAAGCCGCCGCAAAGAATTCGGCGGCGGAGTAGCTGTCAGAGTTTACCAGCACTGCCATGGGAAGCTCAATACACGCCGCATCCGACTCGTCCAGGGTTTCGTTCCCCAGATAGTCCACACCCCGAAACAGTGGCCCTTCCGGCAGCAGGTAGTCCAGCACCTCCACCAGCTCCGAGGTGTAGCCGCCGGGGTTGAAGCGCACGTCAAATACCAGGCTTTCGGCCCCCTGCTCTATCAGGGCGTCCACGGCGGCGATGGTATCTTTGGCGCAGTTGGTGTTGAAGTTCACGATTTTGATATAGCCCACCTTGTCCGGGAGCATTTCATAGGTTGCCACCTGCTGCTGAATCTGCCACCGCTCCACGGTGAAGGCCAGGGTTTCTCCCTCCCGGAGCACCTCCACGTTCACAAAGGTGCCCGGCTCACCCTGGATCAGGTCGGCGGCGCCGTTGGTGCCCAGCTCCTTCACAGACTGCCCTTCCACGGCGGTGAGAATGTCACCGGGGAGAATCCCCGCCTCCCTGGCAGGGCCCTCCGGCTCCAGCTTGAGAATCTCCAGGCCGGTGCCGTCCTGGGTGGCCATGATGGTGATGCCGATGCCCACATAGGTATTGTTTTTGTTATTCATCACCTCGTCATATTCGTCGGCGGGGATGTAGTAGCTCCACCGGTCGCCGGTGGCCTTCACCATGGCCTCGGCGGCGGCGTCCTCCAGCACCTTGGGGTCTGCGCCGTCGATGTACTGCTGCAAAATGATGTTTTCCAGCTCCTCCAGCTTGGACTGGCCGATGCCGGGGCCGATGCCGCCGAAGAAGGGAACCCAGCCGGTGGCAAGGCACAGGCTCACAAAGCCCCCCACTGCCACCGCCAGAATATAAGAGGCGGTGATTCCCAGAATTTTCAGGATTTTTTTGTTCTTTTCCACAATTTATCACCTCATAGAATAATTTCCCACAGCCGGGACAGGTTATGCCCCGGCTGTGGGATTTCATATGTTTTTATCAGATGGGGATGTAGTCTGCCGGGTTCACCGCCACGCCGTTTTTGAACACGCTGAAGTGGAGGTGGGGGCCGGTGGACACGCCGGTGGAGCCGCAGTAGCCAATCAGCTCTCCTGCGTTCACATTCTGGCCCACGCTTACCACATACCGGGTCATGTGCAGGTACATGGTGGTGTAGGTGCCGTCCATGTGGTCAATCATCACATAGTTGCCGCCGGAGGCGCCGTAGGTGGCCACAATGACCTGGCCGGCCCGGGAGGCGTAGATGGGAGTGCCCTCGGGAGCGCTGAGATCCACGCCGTTGTGGAGGCGGTAGTCCCCGTACACCGGGTGCAGCCGCATACCGAAGGGGCTGGAGAACCGGGTGTAGGAGATAGGCACCAGCCAGGTGACCCCGTCCACATCGTTCCCCTCTCCGGCGCTGCCGGTACCGCCCAGGTCGCCGGAGCTGCCGCCGTCAGAGGGAGGGGCAGGGGGCTTCTGCTGTTCCTGCTCAGCCCGCCACTCCTCGTACTCCCGCTGTTCCGCCTCGGTGCGCTCGTTTTCCTTTTCAAGGATGCTCAGGAGCATATGGTAGGACTCTTCCTCCGCCTGCTCCACCAGGGCTGCGTACTCCTCCCCCCGGGCTACCAGGTTGGCAAGAAGCTCGTCGGCCTTTGCCCGCTTTTCGTCCAGCTCCGCCTGGGTCTTATCCAGCTCCTGCCGGCTCTCCTCCAGCTGGGCCATCTCTGCCTCCAGGGCGGCCTTGGCAGTCTCTACCTGCCGGGCTGCGGCGTCCAGCTGAGCCAGGGCTTCCTTGTCCGCCTGGTTGATTTGCAGCACCATATACATCCGGTCCAGCATATCGGTGAAGCTGGTGGCCTGGAACAGCACGGACCAGTAGGAAACCTGGCCGTTCTTCTCCATGGCGCAGATCCGTTCCTGGTTCTTCTCGTTCAGGTAGTCAAGCTCTGCCTGAGCCTGATCCAGCTCCTCCTGCTTGTCCGCAACCAGCTGGCCGTAGGCCTGAATCTGGGCGTCCAGATTGTCCATCTGCTCAAACAGCAGGGTAATCTGCTGGTCAATCAGGCTCTTTTCCGCCACAACTGCTTCCATTTCCTCCATGTTGCCGGAAAGCTGGCTTTGGAGTTCCTCGATTTTCTTGTCGTTTTCCGCCTTCTGGGCTTCCAGCTGGTCAATCTCCTCCTGAATCTCGTCGGAGGATTTGGCGGCGGACACGGTGGTGGTGAAGAGGCCTGCCAACAGGCTCAGCAGCAGCACACCTGCCAGAAGCCCCGCCATAATGGAAGTCAAGCGTTTTCTGTTTCTCATGTTTGCCTCCTTGGTTTATCTTACATTCTGCCTCAGTGCAGATTCACATATTTGGTGGGGTCTACATAGGCTCCGTTGTAAATCAGCCCGAAATGGAGGTGGGGGCCGGTGGAGGCTCCGGTGGAGCCGCAGTAGCCGATGACCTGACCGGCTTCCACGTAATCTCCCGCACTGACGATGTAGTGGGTCATATGCAGGTAGATGGAGGTGAAGCCGTCTCCGTGGTCAATGTAGACGTAGTAGCCGCCGGAGGCGCCGTAGGTGGCCTGGGTCACCACGCCGCTGCGGGTGGCATAGATGGGGTTGCCCAGGTAGGCCGCCAGGTCCACACCGTAGTGGGTGGTCACCACACCGGTGATGGGATGCACCCGGGTGCCGAAGGGGCTGGATATGTAGACATAATCCACAGGCACCACCCAGCCTTCGGAGCTGGAGCTGCCGTTATCCGGTTGGGAGGGCTCGGTGGTCTGGTCAGGCTCCGAATCCTCAGTAGGCTCGGTACTCTGGGTGGGGGCTTCCGTGGGGGGTGTGGTCTCCGGTACGGAGGTGGAGAGCCACTGCTGGTATTTCTCCCAGTCCAGCTGGGCCTGCTTGTCGTCAATCTCTGACAGGATGGAGCCCATATCGCTCTCGGCAGCTTCAATGGCTGCCCGGTATTCCTCCCCCAGAGCCAGCAGCTTTTCCAGGGTTTCCATGGACTTTTGCTGCTTTTCCTGAAGCTCTGCCTGGGTGGCGGTGAGCTCCTGACGGGTGGTTTCCGCCGCCTCCCGCTCCTGGGTCAGGGCGGCCGTTGCCTCTGCCACTTCCCGGGATGCGGCTTCCAGGGCATCCAGGCAGGCCTGGTCTCCCTGGTGAATCTGGGAAATCATCCGCATCTGGTCCAGAAGCTCTGCAAAGGAGCCGGCGTTGAACAGCACGGACCAGTAGGAAAGGCCGTTGTCCTTTTCCATGGCGCAAATCCGGTCCCGGTTCTGCTCCTGCAGTTCGGTGAGCTTTGCCTGGGCGGCGTCCAGCTCCTCCTGCTTGTCGGCAATCAGCAGGTTATAGGCGGAAATCTGCTCGTTGATGGCATCCTCTTCCTGCCCCAGCAGGAAAATCTCCTGCTCCAGCACGCTCTTTTCTGCGATGAGGGCATCCAGCCGGTTGCTCTGATCCGTAAGCCCCGCCTGGAGCTTATCCCGCTGGGCCTGCAGGTCCTCTTTTTTGGACTCCAGCTCTGCAATCTGCTCCTCCAGGGTGCTGATGTTATCTGCCTGGGGCCTGTGAGCGCCGATGAGCATATTTCCCACCAGCACCAGGGCCAGAAGCCCCACAAAAAGCCGGCTGATTGATTTTTTCATGAAAAAGACCTCCTTACACATCCATAAACTTCCGGATGGATGTCCAGCTGCCTACAATGCCCACGAACAGGCCGGCAGCGGCAAAGGTCCCTACCAGGGGCCATACAATCTGATCAAAGGGAACGAACTGGAACATATCCAGAGCGTCCGCCTGGGCAATCCGGTCCACCACCGCATCGTAGGCCAGCCACTCCACCAGGAAGGCCAGGGCTGCGCCGGTCATGCCCAGCAGGAAGCCTTCCACCACGAAGGGCAGGCGGATAAAGCCGTTGGTGGCGCCTACCATCTTCATAATGGAAATCTCATCCCGCCGGTCGTACATGGCAAGCTTTACGGTGTTGGAAATAATCAAAAGGCTTACAATCAAAAGCACCACCGTCACCACCACGGTCACCACCCGGAGAATGTCCTGCATGGCGGAAAAACCGTCTGCCAGCTCCTGGGCGGCCCGGTAGTCCACGATACCGGGAATCTGCATCAGCTGCTCGATGGTCTCCTCCATCAGCCGGTTATCCTCCAGAATCACGATGTACCGGTGCTCTAAGTAGGAGGTGTCGAAGCCGTCGAAGGCATCGGGATTGTCGCTGGCGTTCTTGAAGTCCTCGAAGGCGTCCTCCCGGTAGACAAATTCACAGGAGGCGATGTTGTCCAGCCGCTTGATCTTGGTGTCGATGCTCTTGGCCTCGGCATCGGACAGGTTCCGGTCCACATACACCGTCACCTCGTTGGTCTTGTTCAGTTCCTCCACCATGATGTTCAGGTTGTAGGCCACGGTGGTAAAGCTGCCCACAATCAAAAGACAGGCCACCGTCACACACACGGCGGCGAAGGACATGAAGCCATGGAGGAAAATACCCTTCACGCCCTCTTTCAGTAAGTACCCAAAGTTATTGCTTCTCATTGTTCTTCTTCTCCATCCAATCCGTCGCTGATTACCAGACCCTCGTCAATGGCGATGACCCGCTTGTGCATCCGCTCCACCAGCTCCAGCTCGTGGGTAACCACCAGCACCGTGGTGCCCAGGTTGTTGATCTCCTGCAAAAGGCTCATAATCTCAATGGAACGAGCCGGGTCTAAGTTACCGGTGGGCTCGTCGGCGATGATGGTGGAGGGGTTATTTACCAGGGCCCGGGCGATGGCCAGACGCTGCTGCTCGCCGCCGGACAGGGCGGAGGGGTGGCGCTTCTCCTTGGTCTCCAGGCCTACCAGCTCCAGCACGTAGGGAACACGCTCCCGGATTTCCCGCTCTCTGGCACCCACAACCCGCATGGCAAAGGCCACGTTCTCGTAGACGGTCTTGGTGTCAATCAGCCGGAAATCCTGGAACACCACGCCGATGGTACGGCGCAGGTACGGAATCTCACGCTTGCGAATCCGCTCCAGGGAATAGCCGTTTACATGGACGGCGCCGGAGGTGGGCTTCAGCTCGCCGTTGATCAGCTTGATAATGGTGGATTTGCCGGAGCCGGAGGGGCCTACCAGAAAGGCAAACTCTCCGTCCTCAATCTGCATACTCACACCCCGGAGGGCGTCGTTACCCTCCGCATAGGTTTTTACGACATTGGTAAATTCAATCATAAGCTCGACTCCAATTTTCAGTGTAACCAAATTGTAACACATTGTAATCATCGTGTCAACCACCGGCGGGAAAAGTTTTTCCCTTTTTCTCCGGTGAAAAGAGGCATTTTCCCCAAATCTTCCGGGGAAAAGCACATTCTTCCCGGGGGAATGGGATTTTTCTGTCCCCTCCGGAAAGATACACGTCCGCACAATATAATATCATACACAAAAAGTCCCATTTTCGCAAGGGATAAAATCCCCAAAAGGAAGGAAATGGGAGCTATCTTTTTCTCCTTGATTTTGTGAATTTTTTGAATACAATACTATTATTAAATAAGGAGAGAGGAAGTGTGACCCTATGAACCATGTTTACATTCCCCAGGGCTATCGGCCCACTCTGGATGCCTACGATACCCAGAGGGCCATTGCCTACATCAAGGAGACCTTTCAGGACGAGTTTTCCCGGGCCCTGCACTTAAAGCGGGTGTCTGCCCCTTTGTTTGTCACGGAGGATTCCGGCCTTAACGACAACCTGAACGGCTACGAGCGGCCTGTCAGCTTCGATGTGCCGGCGGTGGGAACCCAGGTGCAGGTGGTCCACTCCCTGGCAAAGTGGAAGCGGCTGGCATTGAAGCGGTACAACTTTGGGGTGGGGGGCGGCCTCTACACCGACATGAACGCCATCCGCAGAGACGAAAAGCTGGACAACGTCCACTCCATCTATGTGGACCAGTGGGACTGGGAAAAGGTCATCACCAGGGAGACCCGGAACATGGAATACCTGAAGCTCATTGTCCGGGCCATCGTCCGGGCCATCTGCAACACCAACGACCGGCTCCATGTGCGCTTTCCCCAGCTGGGGGTGAAGTTAAGCCCGGAGGTGAGCTTCATCACCTCCCAGGAGCTGGAGGATCTGTACCCGGATATGACTTCTTCGGAACGGGAGAGAGCCTATGTAAAGGAGCATCCCACCGCCTGCATTATGCAGATTGGCGGCAAGCTCCGCTCCGGGAGGCCCCACGACGGCCGTGCCCCGGACTATGACGACTGGAGCCTGAACTGCGACATTTTCTTCTGGGACCAGGTGCTGGACCGGCAGCTGGAGATCTCCTCCATGGGTATCCGGGTGGACGCCGCCGCTTTGGACTACCAGCTGAAGGAAGCGGGCTGCGATGACCGGCGGAACCTGCCCTTCCACAAGATGCTGCTGGCAGATGAGCTGCCTCTCACCATCGGCGGCGGCATCGGGCAGTCCCGGCTCAGCATGCTGATGCTGGGCTGCGCCCACATCGGAGAGGTGCAGTCCAGCATCTGGGATGAGGAGACGGTGAAGGCCTGCCGGGAGGCGGGGATTCCCCTGCTGTGAGACCTATGAAGCCGTTTCGGAAAATTTATGTGGAGATTTCCAACCGGTGCAACCTCCGGTGCAGCTTCTGCCCCGGCACTGCCCGGCCGTTGGGGGCGATGACGGAAGGGGATTTTGCAAGGCTTCTGCCAAAGCTTCGGCCCTACACGGACTTTTTGTACTTTCACCTTATGGGAGAGCCGCTGTGCCATCCCCAATTGGGGCGGTTTCTGGAGCTTGCCGGGGAGGCAGGCTTTCGGGTGATTCTCACCACCAACGGGACCCTTCTGCCCCGGCTCCGGGAGGTGCTTCTGGGGGCTCCGGCTCTTCACAAGGTGAATGTGTCCTTGCAGGCCTTTGAGGGCAGCGGCATGGCCATGGACTTTGACACCTACCTGGGGGGCTGCTTTGCTTTTGGCAAGGCAGCCGCCGGGAAGAAGATTGTGTGCTACCGTCTGTGGAACCGGGGCGGACTGGACAGCTGCAACCCGGCGATTCTCCGGGCGCTGGAGCAGGCTTTCCCCCAGCCCTGGGTGCAGGAGCGGCGGGGAATAAGGCTTCAAGACCGGGTGTATCTGGAATTGGGAGAAAAATTCGACTGGCCGGATTTGTCTGCCCCCCAGACAGCGGGAGAAATTCACTGCTATGGTCTCAAAGACCAGTTGGGCATCCTGTGGGACGGCACGGTGGTCCCTTGCTGCTTAGACCATGAGGGGGACATTCCTCTGGGAAATGTATTTCATCAGGAGCTTTCGGAGATTCTGGGAAGTCCCCGGGCAGAGGCCCTGAAAAAGGGGTTCCGGACGGGAAATCCCCCGGAACCCCTCTGCCGCCGCTGCGGCTACGCCACCCGCTTCTCTGCGGGCAGTGCCCGCTGACCGGGGTGCCCCCGGTGGCAATACGCACGATAATCTTCTACGATTCGTTACTGCCCCTCCAAAGCCCGGTAACGTTACCGGGTGGAAATCGAGGCACCGCGCCAAAGCCCCCCTTGTCAAAGGGGGGTGCCTCGGCTTGCCGAGGCGGGGGGATTCCCCAGGCAAAGCCTGCGGAACTTCTTACCTATTCCCTCTTCACTATTCACTAAAAAC
>OVXI01000237.1_pt1 | contig 13814 bp, 11 predicted proteins | sample 1732031 | NCBI WGS metagenome assembly OVXI01 (sample SAMEA4545821, study PRJEB24839) | metagenome | biome: chicken; feature: ceca content | place: Italy | collected 2013-05 | reverse complement strand
GAGATCTACACAGAGTAGATCGTCGGCAGCGTCAGATGTGTATAAGAGACAGCGGCCGGTAACGCGGCAAACGCCGGAATTGGTCTAGGAATGGGCTTTGGTGTGGCAGGACAGGTTGGGGGACTGTTTGCTGGTATGGCACAGAATGTCACAGTTCACCCACAGGAAAACGGTGACAATACAGTTAAATGCCCAATCTGTGGAGCTTCCAACCCTGTGGTACGCCGGTTCTGCGGGGAATGTGGGAACCGACTAGCAACCGGCGTGATTTGTCCACACTGCGGAACGGAGAACCAGCCAGGAATGAGATTTTGCGGGGAATGTGGCCAACAACTGATAGTCCCGTCCAAGTGCAGTGCCTGCGGTTTTGAGAACCCGCCAGGCAGCAGATTTTGCGGAAACTGCGGACAAAAATTGTAAAAGTGGGGAAAGGAGGGAAGTCATATGGAAAAACCTAGATCCGGTGCAGCAAGGGATTTTCTGGTTTTCCTTTTTATCGGTGATCAGGTCATTTCCAGACCCTTTAGCGAAATTCTGAAAAACAGGGAAAATCCGCTGTTTCTCAAAATGCTAGGGGTACCAAAGGGGTTTTCCTTCCCCTTTTGTGAGGATGAAAGAGATGGGACTACCATATATGTTCTGCGACAAAAAGGAAACGAAATATATCGCGTCATGGAGAACGGTACCTTTCTTGCAGAACACGTTATCGAGAGTGGAGACTACCTCTCTTTTTCTAACAAGGAGAGCGGTACAGTCAAAATGCTCTTCCTCCCCTTGTCTCAATTGAAGCTCTGCTACCGGAAATATCGGATCGAAAATAACACAAATATCTTTGTAGGACGATGCCCTGAAAACGAGATTGCCTACCACTTCACCGACTACGTTTCCAGAGAAAAGCATTTTGCAATTCATATCGATGACGAAGGTCACGCCAGAGTAGAGGATTTGAAGAGAAGCGTTGGGCTCTATGTTAACGGCCGTCTGACCCATTCCTGCGAACTACAGAGGTTCGACGAGATCTTCCTAATGGGGCTTTCAATCCTGTATATGGGTTCCTTCCTGGCAATCCGCGATTTTCATATGCAGAGTACACTACCCGAGGAAACATCCTTTTCTGTGAAAGCTCCTGGTGAAATCTCAGAAGAACCAGATGTTTTTGTGACGACACCCCGAATTCTCAGATCTCTGGAAACCGATCAGATTGAGGTGGATGCGCCGCCCCATTCTCAAAGTGGGGACGACACGCCTCCCATTCTGGTGATGGGTCCAAGTATTACTATGTCTATGGTGATGCTCGCTAGTTTAGGAGTTTCCATTGCTAGTGCCTTGAACGGGGGAAATTATTACACGCTGGTGGCCAGTGGGATAATGGCGGCTGGGACACTGATTGGTGCTCTGTTCTGGCCCTCTCTTCTAAGAAGTTATCGGAAGCGGCACCTTGAGCGAGAGGAGAAATACAGAAAATCCCGTTATCTCTCCTATCTGGAGGAGATCGACAAGGCGCTGGCCGTGAAAGCGGAGCGTTCTTCCAGTCTGTACGAAATGATGAGCCCCTCTCCAGAGGAGCTGTGCTCCTTTCTTGACAATCCAGGCAAGCGACTCCGTCTTTGGGAGCGCTCAGCGGGCGATGAGGATTTTCTGGCTGTTCGTATCGGTCTCGGGAGTCGCCTGTTTCAAGTTCAGCTTAAACTGCCAAAGATGGGATTTGAGCTCTATCCCGACGAGTTACGCGGTCTCCCAGGACAGCTGGCAGAAAAATACCGGACGCTGACAAATGTTCCTCTCACCCTGGATCTGAGGCGGAACCGCACGGTCGGAATTATCGGAAACAAGGAACGGGTACGCTCCATCCTGGAAGAGACTATTCTCAACGTAATTTCGCTCCATGCGTGTGACGAGGTGAAACTAGTCTTAGTTCTTCCTCCATGGGAGGAAAAGCGCTGGGAGAGTTATAAAAATGTGCCTCACTTGTGGAGCAGCGACAAAACCATACGCTATTTTGCTACCTCCCGTGAGGAGGTGCATTCCATGTTCAACGCCATTGATGAAGATTTGAAAGAGCGTAGGTCGGAAGATAATCGAACTATCAGGCAGCTGCCGCACTATGTCCTGATTCTTCTGGAACCCGCCCTTGTAGAAAAAGAAGCACTGTTGCGGTATTTTCAAGACACAAACGATCTGGTTGGGCTCACCGCGATCTTTGCCTACGGCAAAATCACCAATCTGCCCAAATCGTGTAGAGCCATCGTGGAGTGTGATGAAATCCGTACCGGCTATTATATTCGAAATGAGAACGCGAACCGCTTTGTCCCCTTTTCTCCGGACCCAATGAATCCGGAGAAAAGTCGTGCTTTCGCACTCGCCCTCTCGCGACTCCCGTTGCGACAGAATATCCGTTCCCTACATATCGTCGACCGCATTTCCTTCCTCCAGATGTTTCGAGCTGGAAATATCGTCGATCTTGCCATTGAGGAGAAGTGGGATCACAACAATTCCGCCAAATCTCTGGCCGCGCCTATCGGCGTAACTGCGGGAGGAGAGTTATTTTCGTTGGACATTCACGAAGCGTACCACGGTTGCCATGGCTTGGTAGCCGGAACGACCGGTTCTGGCAAGAGTGAATTCCTACAGGCATTTATTCTGTCTCTCGCAATCCACTTTAGTCCAAGGGAGATTGCCTTTGTTCTAGTGGATTTTAAGGGTGGGGATATGGCAAGGCCTTTCATGAGAAAAGAATTTTCCCCCGCCCTGCCCCATCTCGCCGCAACAATCTCTAACCTGTCCGGCAACATTCTGTACCGGGCTCTAATGTCGCTGGGTGCAGAGATCGAGCGGCGTGAGCGGCTGATCAACCAGGCGGCTATTCTGCTGGGTGTGGATAAACTCGACATCAACTCGTACCACAAATATTATAAGGCGGGGAGGCTCACCGTTCCCCTCCCACATCTGGTCATCGTGATCGACGAGTTTGCGCAACTGAAAATGCAGCGATCCGATTTTCTTGATCAGTTGGTGGGAATTGCACAGGTTGGACGCAGCCTTGGCATCCACTTGATTCTGGCGACACAGAAGCCAAGTGGCGTTGTAGCCCCGCAGATCATGAGCAACTCCCGGTTCAGGATCTGCCTGAAAGTGGCAGACAAGCAGGACAGTATGGAAATGATCGGCAAGGCGGACGCAGCCTATATCAAAAATCCTGGCCGCTTGTACCTCCAAGTGGGATATGATGAAATCTATGAATGCGTTCAGGCCGGATACAGCGGAGCCGATTACACCCCCACAAAACGATTCGTTTCCGATGAGGAGATCACCGTTGAGATGACGGACCACACGGCTAACCCCATCTCTTCCGCAAAACTGGATCTGTCCCTGAAAAAGACAGATAAAAAGCAGTTGGAGGCTATCGTAGCAGAACTGGTAGCGCTCGGGCAGAAAAAGGGATTGGCCGCTCAACCGCTCTGGATGAACCCGCTCGCAGAAAAAATCCTGCTCTCGCAGTTGCAGGGGGGAAGTAAAGAGCTATGCTCTGCTCCCGTTGGCCTGATAGACGATGTGGTTCGGCGCGACCAGCGGCCTCTGATCATTGATTTTGTGAAAAATGGGCATCTGGCGCTATTTGGCGCCAGCGGGACCGGAAAAACGACCTTTTTACATACTCTTGTTTATTCTCTGGTATGCGTTTCCCGTTTCACACCAGCAGAGGTAAACTTCTACATTTTGGATTTTGGAGGCCAAAATCTGGGATATCTCGAAACATTGCCTCATGTGGGCGGCGTTGTGTTTGCGGAAGAGAAGGAAAAACTCCATCGCCTGCTTCGCCTCCTGCGTGGCCTGCTTGACGACAGAAAGCGTCTGTTCGCACTCAATCGCTGCGGGACCTTTGCTGACTACCATGCGACAAACCGCAAGCTTCCGGCGGTGGTGGTACTGATTGATAATTACGCTTCATTCCGCGAAAAATATATGGATGCTGCGGAAGATCTAACGGAAATTATTGCATCGGGGGGGGCCTTCGGCATTTACTTCGTGCTCACAGGAACAACCCGCAACGCCATCCACTACAAGACGGTCGAACACATCGCTTTCCGCCTCTGCCTACGGATGAACGACGCGGGCAGTTATCAAGATATCCTCGGGGTACGTTCTCCCGTGGTTCCTGAGAATGTTGCTGGGCGCGGCCTTACCATGCTGAATCGGAAGGAAACGGCGGAGTTTCAGGTCGCCCTCGCCGTGAGCGGCGAGACAGAGACGGATCGCCTTTCCGCAATCTGTGTGCAGTACGCCGCCCTCGCCGCGAAATGGATGGGTTCCCGCCCGGCCAATCTGACGCATCTGTCCCCCTCTATCTCCGTGGAAAAGAAGAAGGTGGAGCGGCAGTCTTGGAGCGCAATGCAAAAAATGAGAGAATTGCCTGCCCCTATCTGCGAATCATCCGACAACCTGATTCTGGGAACCTCACTGTCCGGGACACTTCAGTATGGAATATCGCTCCGAGATGAGTACAAGCTCTGTCTCTGCGCGGACAGTGTGCAAGAACTGACCAGGTGCTTCGCCGCCGTCCTGGACTCTCTTTTCCAGCAGAAAAATGGGCGCGTCGTGTTGCTGGATAGCGAAGAGCGAGCTATGTCTGAACTCGCACAGCAGCATCCTTCTTGCCATTATCTGAGCACTGTGCAAGAGATTGACAACTGGATCGAGGAAATGAGACCAGAACTGAATGGGCGCTTGGAGAATGAAAATGCCTGCTCCTCCAGACTTTTCATTGTGACATGTGAGTTACACCGCCTGTTTTCCATGATCACGAACGAACAAGCAGCCTTCCTGCGCAAGGTTGTACAGTACATAAACGATCCACAGTACGGTGTATATTTCCTCTGCGGTCTGGATGTTAGCCGGGAAAAGAACAACGATCGACTCTATCTAGAGCTGGTGGTCCACGCAGGAAACTATCTTTTCAGCCCCGGCAGTTTCGAGAAAGCCCTCACTCGGATCGAGGGACTCCCGCTGGTTCCTGAAATGGAGCCGGACTGCGCAGCCGTCTGTCTGAGGGGCAAAATCGCAGAAATAAAGGGGGACAGACCATGAAAAAAATTCCTATAACGATTTGGGTCCCTGCCCTCTCCTGCGCATACGACTTCCTGGTGCCCAACACACTCGCAACACAGGAGGTGCGGCAGTTGGTTGTAAAGCTACTTGATGCGGAGTTCAACCTTTTGGGAGAGCGCACTCCGACTCTTTATGATCTTTCGGATGGGTGTGCGTTACGTCCAGAATGCAGCTTCGCGCAGCTGGGAATCTCCGCCGGCGCAAAGCTGGCACTGTTTTAGGAGGCATAGAACGAATGGGATTTCGCATTGATTACGCCAATGTGATGATGCAGGTCGAAGCGATTGAAGAGGCATCGTCCCGGCTTGCTGGGCAGCTCAGAGAGCTCCAAAGCCTAGAGCAGACTTGTTTTGCCTGCTGGAAGGGCACCGCATCCGATGCCTTTCTTTCCAAAGTGAGGGCAATGTACGAGGAAATGAGCCGTACATACAATCGGCTTCTCACCTTAACGTCAACCATCCGATACTGTGCAGACCGAATTCATCAGGAGGATCTGGAAGCCGATCGAAGAGCCGAACTTCTAAAGGCGGAAAACCAATCATCGATTGGCAATATATAAGATTGCACGCGAATTGCTTCAGGAGAGAGGCTATCAACAAAAAAGGAGATACAGGCAAAGCGTACTCAACGAATACTGCTGTGCCGGACAGGAGATAGAAACTCCGTGCGGTGCGGTTTTAATATCAGAAAGGAGATTTTACCATGGCATCAATCGTTATTGATCTCACACCGGAGGAACTTATGGTTTCCGCACAAAAAATTGAGTCGAAGATTTCCGAGTTTTCAAAATGCTACACAGACATCTACACCGCTGTCAACGATCTCTCTGTATCCTACAAGGGTGTAGCGAGTACCACTTTCAACAATCGTATTGAGGGCTACCGGAACGACTTTGAGGCCGCTCAGAAGGCGCTACAAAACTATGTGCAGTTTTTACGCGATTATGCGTCCAATATGAGCGGTACGGAAGATGATCTCACGGCGAAAGCGAACGCACTCAGCGTGGGACAGTAATTTTTGAAAACAGAAAGGCAGGGTATATCATGGCACAGATTATGGTAGATTCCCGCGTCATGCGAGATAAAGCACAGACCTTGGAAACCGCCGCTAAATCCATTTCTACCATCTACAGCGATATGTTGCAGGAGGTTACGACGACAGCCAACAAAATGAAAGGCGACACCATCGAAACGCAGAAAAAACAATTTGCAGGCATGCAGCCTGTGTTTGAGACGATTGCCAAAGACATGCAGGCGTACGCTGATTTTCTCAAGGAAGCCGCAGACCAGTATGACCGCTCTGAAAACGAAGGTAAACAGAAGGCAGAGGAAGTGGGTAAGGTCTTCTAATCCCCTTTTCCGCGCCTGTTTCTATCCGGCTACTATGGCCTGGTTCATTCCGCGAAACGGTAGAGCACTACCGTCTAACCCCGACAAAAAAGGAGGATAAAAATTTGCCGAGGATATACGCCGATCTAGACAGCTTAGCCCAACTCGGAGATCGTTGCCGGAGTGTTTCTTCTGTCGTCTCATCCATTTGTTCCGATTTGCAGAATACCGTTAGCAGACTAGACTGGGATATCCGTTATGAAAGCGACATCAACAGTACGGCCAATCGAATTGCGGAGCAGCTGCAGGCATACTCCCGCAACCTGAAGCGGTATCAAAGCTTTCTTCAAGAAGTACAGCAGAAATACAACAGTCTCAACAGCTTCAGGCCCGAAGGGTTTCAGCTGAACACACAGAACAGGACCGGTGCGTTGAATGAACAATCCCTGTGGGAAAGGTTCTGGTCCGCATACGGATGGGACGGTTTGCTGGCTGGCTCCGGCTATATCAAAAAGATTTATGGCTTCTTCAAGGATTTTGCCAATGGCCAGAGCTGGAGCGATTATCTAAAAACTGGCAGCGAGGTTGTCGGCTTTCTTCTACAAGCAGAGAAAACTTTTCAGAACTATTGGAAAATAGGAAATGCTGTCGGGCGGAAAACGTCGATGACCTGGTGGCTGAAGGCGATCACCGGATTTAAGTCCCTGGGACGCGTCTCCACCGCGAAAAGCCCCTTGACGCGCTTCGTCAACAATCTGAAAAACAAAACCTCTCCCTTCAACATGCAATTTAAGGAGATTGGAAAAAATTTCACCGGAGCGAATGGAGCCGGAAAAGCTTTCGCCTCCTGGGCGAGCGTCGCTCTGACCGGAATTGGAAACTGGTTCAGCAACAAAGAAGAGCAGAAGCAGTCGAATGGAACCATGTCGGACGGAAGAGCTGTGGCGGAGACGATCGGTGAAACTGTTGTGGACACTGCTCTGACCTACGGCGGGAGCATTCTTGTCGGCGCTGCCGTGGCAGCGCTGGCACCTGTCAGCCTACCTGGAATTGCCGTCACCGCCATCTCGGGGGCTATCGTGGCCGGAGTCAACGTTGGAGTTGAGGCCTTGACCGGAAAATCGGCAACAGAATGGATTTCTGACACCGTTTTGGACATGGGCGAAGCAGCTCTCACGAAAGTTGGCAACGCGATTTCCTGTGTTGGAGACACGGTGAGCAGCTGGTTCAGTCGGCTGTCATTCGCATAGCGAGGAGGACTCAATGATGATCATAAAGGAATTACTGCCCATCGGGTCAGTTGTCCGCCTGAAAAACGGGGAGAAACGGCTGATGATCAGCGGAATCAAGCAGACGGATTCCGAAGGAAACGGCAGAGAGTACGACTATTACGGCGTTCTGTATCCCGAAGGGTATCTAGGAGGAGTATCAGTATCTGTTTAACCACGAGGATATAGAGGAAATTTTCTTTCGGGGATACGAGGACGAAGAGCGCTCCTTTTTCCTAGAGAAACTGTCAAGGTTCTATGCAGAATAACGCAGCGGAAGCTGTTTGCTTGACCCATGTGGGAGGGCGCACGGGACAGGAGGATAATTTTGTCTTTGACGGAAAAAGCCTCGCCGATCTTCCTCACGGGAAACCCGGTAGCATTCTGACCGCCCCCCTGCGCACAGGCATTACCCTCTATGCCGTTAGCGACGGGATGGGAGGACATAACGCTGGCGAGGTAGCTAGCGGTATCTGCACACAGCGGTTGATCGCTCTGGAGCAGAGGCTCAGAAGGGGCGTGTCTTGGGAAGGTGCAGTGGAACGCCTCCGGACAGAGTTTGACGAGATCAACAAGGCCGTTGTCAGAGCGGGACGGGAACACGCCGAATGGAGAGGAATGGGCGCCACTCTGCTGCTTCTGGTAACGGACGGAACCAGAACCGCCATCCTGCACGCTGGAGACAGCCGTGCATTCCTTTTCGACGGTACCACTCTGCACATCTTGACGAAGGATCATACCGAGGGGCAGCGGATGCTGGACCTCGGACTGCTCTCGGAAAGCGAGCTGTCCAGCTTTCCCGCAAGGAAGCATCTGAACCGATATATCGGACTCGATCGGCTTGGTCTTGCGTTGCAGCCGGACGTCTGTTTTCCGCAGAAGACACACGGATGCTTTCTTCTCTGCACGGACGGCCTGACAGATACGCTCTCGAAAGAAGCTATCGCTCTCGTTCTCAAAGAAGAAAAGGATTGGAACGCAGCGGGGCAGAGACTTGTGCGGCAGGTCGTTCGGCGCGCTCACGCGGATAATGTGACACTGATACTGATACCGGTCAGGAGGTGATGAGATGCCGCAGGATCTAATTGGTAAGCGAATTCTCGGTTATACTGTCAAGGACATCCACGGCTCCGGAGCATTCGGCACGGTTTACCGGGTAGCCAAGAGCAATCCCTCAGGCGAATATGTACGCGCTCTGAAGCACATCTCTATTCCAACGGAGAAACAGTACCTCTCTGTTCTTCGCACCATGGGAGGCGACGTGTCCAAAGCAGACGACTATTTCCAAAAAATACTGGACGAAGTGATTAGGGAAATTCAAATCCTGAACGATCTGACTGAAAAAGGGGTTCCCCACATCGTCCGTTACTATGAAAACGATATTGTAACCTCCGATTCCCCGCGGCGACACGATATCTATATTCTTATGGAAGAACTGACACCCCTTGATCAATATCTTCTCGCCCATCTCTTCCGGGTGCGGGACATACTTCGCATGGGCAGGGAGATTCTCAGCGGTCTCGAGGCCTGCCATGAGAACGGAGTGATTCACCGCGACATTAAGGAGGAGAATATCTTCGTTTCGAGAAAAGGAGAGTTCAAAATTGGAGATTTCGGCGTATCCAAAATTCTGAGGGACAGCTCTCGGGCAGAATCTGTCAAAGGTTCCCCCGACTATCTGGCCCCCGAGGTGTATCTGGGCAAAGAGGGATATACGAAATCTGTTGACCTGTATTCCTTAGGCATTGTGCTATACCGTCTGCTGAATGTGGGAAGAAACCCGTTTCTCCCCCGTTTTCCAGAACCATACAGCCTGCAGGACGAGGATGCAGCGTTTGAAAACCGCATGAGAGGACAGATTCCTTCCCCACCCATGCTGGGAGGAGAAAAAATCGGGCTTGTCGTCGTGAAAGCGCTTCTCCCCTCCTCGGAGCGATATCAGACCGCCTCTGAGTTCCGGCTCGCGCTGGAAGAGGCAATGCGGGAAACGTCCGCTGAAGAGTTAGATCAATCTATTTCTGTCATCATCCAGCCTAACAACAACCCCTCAAACAGCTTTTTGGATTATGGTGCCACCCGGAGTGAAACACTCCCCTCTTTATCCGATGAAAACGGCAGGCAGGAAACGAAAGGTGCCACACTCAATCAGTACCTGTTTGAAGGAGAACAGTCGTGCGGGATGGAACCGCCCATCGCGCACGTTCCCGATCCCGCTAGAAAGGAATCTTTTCATACAGTTTCCTGTGCTCCAAAACAGGAGGTCGCTGGATTTTCCTCCGGCGAGTCCCTGCAGGTCGCCGCAGTGGATCACAGGATTCTAGGAAGGCTCCTCGGGTTACTTCCAGTTTTACTGCTCCTTGTAGGCGTGATCGCTTATGCGGTCATTCTTCCCATTGTGTATGGTGAGATAATATCCTTTTGGGATTTGCTCTTTTCCGAGCCACAGAGCATCCTTCAGAGTCTGCACAATCCCAACGTGGTGTTCTCTCACATCAACAACATGCTCGCGGTAAAGATATTTTTCTGGATCTGGCTTTTGGCCTTCGCTGCGTCGCTCTTTTTTGCCGCCCGTCAGATCCACATAAGACAAGAGCCAATCTCGAGCAATGCAGTCATGATCCAGAGAGAGCCCTACCTGCTGATGCAGGAGGTGAATGCTGCCATCCGGCAGAGTTATGCAAAAACGCGCAGTAGGGATATTTTTTCTCTGCTCAGTGCGGGGAAGCATTTGGAGAAACGGCTTTCCTTGGAGAGCGACTTCGGGCACGGAAACACACAAGTCATCGCCTGCGAAACTTCGATTGCCTCTGAGCTACAGCTGATGCTCGAGCTCGCCTCCCACCTCGACAGCGAGGAGGTGGGAGAAAATCTTCCCGCTCTGGAGCGGTCGGTTCAAACCGTCAATTCCCTGCTACGGCGACGAACTGAGCTGAAAAAAAGATAAAGAAAGGAGAAACGAGAAAAGCATGAGCCTCAATGTGGTTTCCCTGCAATGTCCCGGGTGCGGTTCTCCGGTCAGTACGGACATGACACACTGCCCCTACTGCTAAGGACCGATTGTCATTACAAGCTTCAACAGTGTGTATGGCATGACCGCGCAGCAAACCAACCGCTATCTCAACGGTTATCAAAAGGAACTCCAGAAGAATCCCGACAGCCCTCAAATCAAGGCCTCTATTGCCATGTGTTGCCTGAAGCTGAAGCTATATGACAAGGCCTATGCCGCATTTGAACAGCTTCTAGAGAACAATTTTGACGATTCCGAAACTTCATTTTACGCAGCAATTTGTCTGCTGCAAGGAAAGCGGCCTTTTCTGCAACCTCTGCCTGTGATAAAGAAAGTGCAAGAATATCTTGATGCTGCCCTCATAATTGAGGAGCGAGGCGTTTATCATTTGTTTTCCGCATATCTCAAGCTGGATTTTTATGCCAAAAAAGCCTTGCGGGTCTTTCCAGACTGGCGAGAAGAGCTCGCCATGGCCCGAAAAACAAACCTTTCTGAGGAAGATGCCAGGCTTCTCTTCGAACTACTCAATGTACCGGCTCCAGCAGAGCTGGGATGCTGAGAAACAGATAACAGACACACATCTTTTCCGGCAGGCCACCGGGAAAAAGTTTTCTGTGAAAAAAGAAAAAGGAGGAGGAAAATGAAGACAAGAAGGAAAAAGCAAGCCCTTCTCAGCATTCTGCTGTTGCTTGTTCTGCTCTTTCTGTCTGGCTGCGGAGCTAAAATTTCTACAAAACTGATCCTGGATCATGAATTTTCAGGCAGCAGAATTATCACCTGTGTCGTCTCCAAAAGCGATGTTGAAAACAATTTCAAAGGAGGCATCGACAGTATTGACGCAGTCATCAGCCAGCACTGCCCTAATAATCTGACATATAAAAAAACAGAGGATAATTCTTCCTATACATATACCTTCACCCTAACCTTTTCCTCTTTCGAGGATTACAAGTCACAGGTGGAGTCTCTCTTGGGAAGGTCCTCTGAAATAGCATTCCGGCAACCCAACTCGGTGTTTGCTTCTGGTGCGGCTCTGGAGGAAGATTTCAGCAGCCTCGATCTTTTGGACTGGTTCAAAAAGGTTGTGGAAGAAGACGAGTTAATGAGTGACAGCTCCAATCTGTGGGAGTTGAGCGACACTTCTGTCGTCTTCAACGGACAGGAAATCAGCACAGGCGGAACTATTCAGTTCAATCGCATTGAGAGCCATCCAATTACTTTTATTCAGGTGGATACGCACATCGGTCAGGCTAACTGCGAACGCATAGTCTCTTTCTGGATGCCCCGGCAGGCAAGAGGCGAAAAGCAAGAAGAAGTTGATGCCTATATGGCCTCACTGGTGCCACAGGGAGCCTCAGGAGAGTGGGTTCAGTCCAAAGAGGAAGATTCCTATATCTTTCAAATCATCTGGACAGCTCCTTCGCTAGAAGGTTTTTCTGATGGAATGGTCTCTATTTTTGGCGACGAGTACGTCTGCTGGACAGAACTTTCCGACAACGATCCGTTTGTTACATCTCAATACGTCCAAGAAAGCATTCCTGTTAGTATGTTCAGCGGTGAGGCAGACGGTTCTCTGCATGTATACTGTGTCTACAAACTGGATGAGCAGGACGAACGGCGTCTGTTGATAAGCGGTAACGAATGGAACCCAGAAGAAAGCAACATTTCGTTTGAAACATATGCCGATTCCATCTCAACAAACTTCCACATTGATCAGCATTCCCAAGTGGATCGGATTGCTGTTACAATGTCTCCAGTTGATATGGATGGTGCAAACATTCAAATAGATTTCGTTTTCCCGCAAGATAAACCGAATCAGGCGGAAAAGGCGGCAAATTACTACAAAAGTTTATGGGAAGATGTCAATATTGAGAGGATCAGTGAGGAAGGGGAAATCTGCAGGCTTACTCTTCCAGAAAACAGCTTTGATGCGAAAAATAGGCTGACGGATTTGCTATACAGCGACTCTTTCACCGATCCGTCGCTCCTTGTGCTTTTTCAGAAGGAAACCTTCAAATCGAACTGGAGTCTTTATTTTGAATGTTTCTTTGATCCTCTTCTCAACAAAGCGGGGATCACAGAGAATGGTATAGACTTCACGTTTATTCCGTCCGGCTACAAGATGACTCAGGTTAACCTCAACGGAGAGGAAAAAATGGGGACCAGCGAACCAGTCTCTATCAATGCCAGATATATTACACTTTCCATCGAAGCGGAAAAACTCAACACGCTGAGTGTTGTTCTGCTGGTAGCAGGAATTCTGCTGCTACTGGTAGCACTTATTGTGGGATATCTTTTCCTAGTAAAAAAACTGGCAAAGCAGGATCACAGACAAGACGAACCCATAATAATTCTCGCAAAAGATTATTTTCTAGCAAGCTGCCGCTGGGTTTGGGATAAACTCTCTGTTGCTGTGGAATTTGTTGCGAAGGAAATTTCCACTTTGTCCGGTGTTGTCGCGGATAAGATGCAGCGCTTTTATCCGGAGGGAGCCAACGTAAAGCTGATCCGTTATTTTTACGGCTCTAGGGGACCATTTTACCTTGCTTTGTTGGTTTTGATCGTATTTCCGATCGCAGGATATCTTATTATCATCGCGGCATCCCTCTTTATCATGCTCACAAAAGAAAATCCCTTGGGACTGATGTCTTTGACTGGTTTTATTTTGGGGGCACAATCCTTCCTTCGAATTTGGGGAGTTATTGTTGCGATTGTATGGTATCTGATTGATAGATTCCGGCCAGACTCTAAAGCGGAGTTGGAATATGACAGGCTATTTACTGCCAGTATGGAACAGTTCACCTTTGAAAAAGCCATGGATCGATTGGCATTAGTTCCACAACAGGTAGAAGTAGCGGAGCCTCTGTCTCTGGTTGGACCTGATTACCAAAACGAGGATCATAAGCTGAAATGGTTTAAGGCCCTAAAACGTTGGATTCGCCGACTGTTTTCTTATGAGCCTCACTTGGTCGTCAAAAAAGGCAGCGACGGTGCCTGGCGGTATTCCTGTGCTACAAGAAGCATTTGGTTCCTTTCTCAAAATCAACTTTATCTCTTCAAGGTCAGCTACGACATTTGCACCAACAAAATTTTCAGGGAATCTACCTG
>OVXI01000233.1_pt1 | contig 13928 bp, 9 predicted proteins | sample 1732031 | NCBI WGS metagenome assembly OVXI01 (sample SAMEA4545821, study PRJEB24839) | metagenome | biome: chicken; feature: ceca content | place: Italy | collected 2013-05 | reverse complement strand
TTTGGAGACCACCGACGCCTACTGCGACGGCATCATCCAGTGGCAGGTGCAGCGCAACGGCTGCGATCCCGCCCTGCTGACCCGGGACTGCATCGGGTACGAAAACGGCGTCCTGGGCGGGGTCGTCTCGGCCCTGACCAGCCTGGCAGGCCCCGGCGACCCGGTACTGGTCCACAGCCCCACCTACATCGGCTTTACCAGGTCCCTGCAGGACAACGGCTTCCGGATCGTCCACTCGCCCCTGGTCCGGGACGAGCAGGGCGTGTGGCGGATGGACTACGCCGACATGGACCGCAAGCTGAAGCAGTACCACATCCATGTGGCCATCCTGTGCAGCCCCCACAACCCCTGCGGCCGCGTCTGGACCCGGGAAGAGTTGGAACAGGCCATGGCGGTGTACCAGGCCAACTGCTGCGTGGTCATCTCGGACGAGATCTGGTCCGACATCCTGCTGAACGGCCACAAGCACACCCCCACCCAGAGCGTCAGCCCCGACGCCCGCAGCCGGACCATCGCCCTCTACGCCCCCAGCAAGACCTTCAATCTGGCGGGGCTGGTGGGCAGCTACCACATCATCTACGACGCCTGCCTGCGGGACCTGTGCCGCGCCCGGGCGTCCAAATGCCATTACAACAACATGAACGTCCTGTCCATGCACGCCCTGACCGGCGCCTACCGGCCCGAAGGGCAGGTCTGGGTGGACGAGCTGTGCCAGGTGCTCTCGGGCAACATCAACTATGCCTGCGATTACATCCGGGAGCATTTTGAAGGGGTCGAGGCGGCCCGGCCCGAAGGCACCTATATGCTGTTTGTGGACTGCACCCAGTGGTGCGCGGCCCACGGCAAGACCATCGACGACGTGGAAAAGGCCGCCTGGGCGGTGGGCGTCGCCGTCCAGGACGGCCGGATGTTCCACGGCCCCTGCGCGGTGCGGATGAACCTGGCCCTGCCCTTTGCCCGGGTGCAGGAAGCCTTCCGCCGGCTGGACCGGTACGTGTTCAACGCGTAAAGGCCCTCTGCCGTCCATACAAAACACACAGCAAAAAGCTCCCGGACATTTTGGCGTCCGGGAGCTTTCGTTTGGTGCGGGAGAAGAGGGTCGAACTCTCACTCTTTCGGAACTGGTGCCTAAAACCAGCGCGTCTGCCATTCCGCCACTCCCGCATGGATACTTATTTAGTCTACCAATCTGCGGGGGAAATGTCAATCCGCAATTTTGACCAAAACGCGCCCGGGGCCGCAAAAGGGCGCCCGGGCGCTGCTTGTCACAAGTTCGTTTCGATGTCCTGCCAGAGGGGATTGTGCAGGATCTCGGCCTCCGACCCGAAGAAGGCCCGGCCCGCCGTCTGGTCCCCCTGCAGCCAGTACATGAACCAGGCGGTCATGTAGCCGTCCGGCCAGGGCAGCATCTCGGCGTGATCGGCGCCGGTGCGCCGGGCCCGCAGTTTGGGCACCTCCGCGGGGATCAGGCTGTAGTTTTCCTCCTGGGACCACAGGGGCGAGATGGAGACCTCCTGCGCGTCCTGGGCTACCTCGGGGCTGCCGGCTTCCCCGGCGTCCAGCAGGCCGGTGCCCGCCGCCATGAAACAGGGGATGTCGATCAGGGCGGGGTCATAGGCCCAGTCCAGGGTGGAGGAATAGAGGCTGGACGGGGTGCTGGCCAGATACAGGGCTTTGTAACTATCCCCGTTCGGCTGGCTGGTCACCGCGTTGATGGCCCCGATGGCCCCCTGGGAGTGCCCCGCCGAGCCCACGTTGTCCAGGTCCAGCTTCTGGAAAAAGGGGCTGGATGGGTCCTCGTTCAGCTCCGCCAGCAGGTCCAGCGCGCCGGCCGAGGCCTCGCCGCTCCAGGAGTTCTGCATCTCGTTGCCGATCACCACAAAGCCCCAGGACGCCAGATGCCGGAACACCGGCGCATAGCGGGTGGCGGGGACGCCGGTGCCGTTGGCCATCACCACCACAGGCCACTCCCGGTCCTCCTGGGCGAGGTCGGAGGGATACCAGATCTCATACCGCTTGATGAGCACATCCCGGGCGGGATACTCCGCATATGTAACGTCGTACTCCCCCATCGCGGTGTACCTGGCTTCGATCTCGCCGCCCGTCCGGGTCTGGGTGTAATAATCGGCGGTCACCGAAGGGACGTCCCGGCTCCAGTCCCGGACGGCCCCCACGGCCGCCGCCCCCACCATCAGGGCGATGGCGATCTTTTGCATCGTCTCAAACATGGCTTTTCACCTTCCCTTGAATTTCTCTTAAAAAGAGATTTTCTGCCTTTATTGTACCAGCGTGTTGGGTACAAGTAAACCTGTTTTGGAATAAATTCACAAAATCCGGCAGGATTTTATTTTTATTTCAGGCATTCTATGCTATAATGAGATGGTATCATGCAGCGAAGGGAGGTGGAACCATGAAGCTCTGCATTGCCGCGGCTCCATGCAAGGCCTGAGAAGATAGACTTGTATGGAGCAGACTTCTATCTCTCAATGGCCTTGCCGTTTGACGCAAAAGCATCAAAAGGAAAAGGAGTCATTGAGATGGATTATCAAAAAATCGACCGGAACACCTGGGCCCGGGGCGAGCTGTTCGCCTTTTACATCGACCGGATGCGTGTGGTCATGAGCCTGACGGTGGACATCGACGCCGCGCCGCTGGCCGCCTTTGCCAAAAGGAACGGCCTGAAATTTTATCCGGCCATGATCTGGACCGTGTCCAGCGTCATCAACCGCCACGACGAGTTCAAATACGGCTGGGACGCAGACGGCAACCTCATCCGGTGGGAGCAGGTCTGGCCCAGCTACGCGCATTTCCATCCGGAGGACCAGGCTTTTACCAAAATGGTCACCCCTTACGAGGAGGACCTGTTTGCCTTTCACGCGCGCTTTATGCGCGACCGGGAGCGCTGCCGGGACCTCCGCGCCGTCGTCCCCGACCAGCCGCCCAACTTTTTCGACGTGTCCTGCCTGCCCTGGGTGCGGTACCGTCATTTTGACCTGCACGTTTTTGACGAAGGGACCTTCCTGGCGCCGGTGGTCACCTGGGGCCGGATGGAAGCGGAAGGCGAAAAGCGGATGATGCCTCTGACCATGAACATCCACCACGCCGTGGCGGACGGGTTCCATTTGTCCCGCTTTTTCACCGAGGTGCAGGAGCAGATCGACGCCCTGGGGGCCGGAGGTGCGCCATGGACCAGGTGATCTTATACATCCACGGCCAGGGCGGCACCCCACGGGAGGCCGAGCGTTTCCGGCCTCTGTGCCCCGGCTATGACGTGATCGGGGTCGGCTACCAGGGCAGCCTCCCCTGGCAGGTGGGCGGCCAGCTGCTGGACGCCTACTGCGAAGCTCGCCGGCAGTACCGGCGGGTGTCGGTCCTTGCCAACAGCATCGGTTGCTATTTTGCCATGGACGCCTTCCGGGCGTGCGCCCCTGCCAGGGCTTACTTCATCTCGCCGGTGCTGGATATGGAGCAGCTGATCCTGGACCGGATGCGCTGGACCGGCGTATCGGAGGCCGAACTGCAGGCAAAGGGCGAGATCCCCACCGAATGGGGCGATCCCCTTTCCTGGCGGTATCTATGCTATGTCCGGGAGCGCCCTCTCCAGTGGGACGTCCCCACCGAGATCCTCTATGGGGACCAGGACGGCCTCACCGCCCGGCAGACGGTGGACGCCTTTGTCCGCAGCCACCCCGCCCGCCTCACCGTGATGGCGGGCGGCGAGCACTGGTTCCACACCGCGGAGCAGCTCGCCTTTTTGGACGGCTGGCTCCGGAACGTTTTGGATTGAATCACAGGCAGCCCCGCTGCGGCGTCCCGAGCCCGGCGGGGCTGCCCCTTATGCGGGAAAGGTGCGCCGCTACCTGTGAATTTTTTCAAACCGTCTCATTGCATTCTGCCGCTCCATCCGCTATCCTAAGAGCAGGAGGTGACGAAAATGGCGCACGAAGAAGTGAAAGATTTCAACGCCATGCTGCACAAAGACAACGGGATGCCCCGGATCCAGCGGATCACCGACCCGGCGTCCATCCAAAAATACGGCGGCGACAAAATGTACCTTGCCCCGCCCCTGGCCTACGACCATCTGATGAAAACGATCCCCCGGGGCCAGGTGATCACTCTGGGCGAGATCCGGGCCTATCTGGCGCGGACCGGCGGGGCCGACTTCACCGACCCCATCACGGCGGGCATTTTTGTATCCATCGCCGCATGGGCCAGCGCCCAGCGCACCGGAGACGAGACCCCCTACTGGCGGACCCTGAAGGCCGGCGGCGAGCTGAACCCCAAGTACCCCGGCGGCGTCGAGGCCCAGAAGGCAAAGCTGGAGGCCGAAGGCCACACCATCCTCTCCAAAGGGCGCAAGAACATCCGGTATTATGTCAAAGATTACGAAAAGACCCTCTTTGCGCTGGAGTGAAGCCGCTAAAAGTCGATAGAAATTTTCATAAAACAAAAAAGCACAAGTAAAACCGCCCCGCGCCGGGAGCTTTCCTCCGGTGCGGGGCGGTCGTGTCAGCTGGATTTTTTCATCTGTTCCCGGTGGTACTGCAGGGTGTAAAGCTGGTAGTAGCGGCCCCGTTTTTCCAGTAGCTGCTGGTGGGTGCCCTGCTCGATGATCCGCCCGTGGGACAGCACGATGATGTTGTCGGCGTGCTGGATGGTGGACAGCCGGTGGGCTACGATCAGCATGGTGCCCACCGAGCGCATCTTTTCCAGCGAGTCCTGGATCAGCAGCTCGGTCTCGGTGTCGATGTTGGCGGTGGCCTCGTCCAGGATCATCACCGAGGGCTCATGCAGGATGGTGCGGGCAAAGGAGATCAGCTGCCGCTGGCCGGCAGAGAAGTTGTTGCCGCGCTCCCGCACCGGCTCGTCCAGGCCGTGGTCCAGCTTGTTGATAAAGCGGTCCGCGTTCACGTAGCGGCACACCTCCATGATCCGCTCGTCGGTGTCCCCTTCCCGCCGCAGGACGATGTTGCTGCGGATGGTGCCCGAAAACAGGAACACATCCTGCAGCATCTGCCCAAAGTGGCGGCGGATGCAGGAGATCTTGATCTTGCGGATGTCCACCCCGTCGATCAGGATCTGCCCCCGCTGGAACTCGTAATTGCGGCAGATCAGCGAGAGGATGGTGGTCTTGCCCGAGCCGGTGGAGCCCACAAAGGCCACCGTCTGGCGGGGCTGGACGTGGAAGGAGACCCCCTTCAGCACCCACTCGCCGGGCACATAGCTGAACCAGACGTCCCGGAACTCGATCTCACCCTGGATCTCAGGCAGCTCGATGGCGTCGGGGGCGTCCACCATCTTGGGCTCCAGGTCCAGGATGGAGAACACCTTTTCGGACGAAGCCATGGCCGACTGGAGCCAGTTGAACTGCTCCGCCAGGTTCTGGATGGGGTTGTAGAACTTGGAGATGTACATATAGAAGGTGACGATGGTGCCGCCCGAGATGGTCTGCCCCAGGAAGGAGTGGCCGTCCAGATAGCCCATGCCGCCCAGATAAAACAGGCACAGCACCGAGCTGACGTACAGCATATACACCAGCGGCCGGAACACGCCAAAGACGAAGATCTCGTCCCGCTTGGCCTTGCCCAACGCCTCGCTGCGGCGGCGGAAGTCCTCCATCCGGGCGCCCTCCCGGCCAAAGATCTGGGTGATCTTGATGCCCGAGAGGTTCTCGGACAGGTAGGTGTTGATGTCGGTGGTGCGGTCCTTGACACGGCGGTAGGCACGCCGGGAAAATTTGCGGAAGATCACCGTAAACAGCACGATGAAGGGCACAAAGCACAGCACCATCAGGGTCAGCTCGTAGTTGACCAGCAGCATGGCCCCCAGGATGCCCAGGATCACAAAACAGTTTTTGGCCAGGTTGACCAGCAGGTTGGTGAACATCATGGAGATGGCGTTGGTGTCGTTGGTCACGCGGGTGACCAGCTTGCCCACCGGGATCTCGTTCAGCTGCTCGTGGGCCAGGGACTCGATGTGGGTGAACAGGTCCTCCCGCAGATCGGAGATGATCCGCTGGCCCGCCTTCTGGAGGATGACCGCCTGGAAATAGGAGCTGACCATGGAAAAGACCAGGATGCCCGCATAGACCGCCACCATCCCGAACAGAGCCTGCAGGGTGAAATCCCCCACCAGCATCTCCTCCACCTGGCCTACGATCAGGGGGGACACGATGTCGTACACGATGGAAAAAAGCATCAGCAGCCCCGCCGCCAGGAAGCTGCCCAGGTAGGGCCGGGCATAATGGGCCAGCCGCCGGACGATCTCGCTGTCGGGGATGTTGCGCTCAAAGCCCATGGAGGTCTTTTTGTCCTTGACCGTGGCATAGGCGAAGATCAGCAGGGCGGACACCGTGCCGATCAGCCCGCCTGCCAGCACAAGGGGATTCAGCTGCATCATGAATTGCCACCTCCCAGTTCATCCTCCAGCCGCTGCAGGTCCACCATCCGGCGGTAGTCCTCGCAGCGGGCGTACAGGGCGTCGTGGCTGCCCACGTCCACGACCTGCCCGTCGTCGATAAACACGATCTTGTCCATCCGCTCCACGGTGGAGATGCGGTGGGCGATCAGGATCGTGGTCTTACCCGCCCGCTCCTGGTTCAGGTTGTCCAGGATGACCTTTTCGGTGCGGGTGTCCACCGCCGAGACCGAGTCGTCCAGGATCAGGACCGGCGCATCCATCAGCAGGGCGCGGGCGATGGAGATGCGCTGCTTCTGGCCGCCCGAGACGGTGACGCCCCGCTCGCCCAGGACGGTGTTGTAGCCCTCCTTGAAGGCGGCCACGTTGTCGTGGACGTCGGCCAGCCGGGCCGCATGCTCGATGGCCTCCTGCCCTGCCGCGTCCACCCCGAAGGAAATGTTGTGGGAGATGGTGTCCGAGAACAGGAAGTTGTCCTGGGGCACATAGGCGCAGGCCGACCGCACCGACCGGATGGACAGGGTGTTCACGTCCTGCCCGTCCATGAACAGGCTGCCGTCGGGCACATTGTAGATCCGCAGGATCAGGTCCACCAGGGCGGTCTTGCCCGCGCCGGTCTTGCCCACGATGCCCACCCGCTCGCCGCTGTGGATGGTGAAGGAGACGTCTTTCAGCACGTCAAACTCCCCGTCCGGATAGCGGAAGGTCAGGTGGCGGAACTCGATCTCGCCCCGGGGGGCAGCCAGATCGTGGACGCCGGGGCGGTCGGCCACGTCCACCGGCGCATCCAGCAGCTCGGTGATCCGGTTGAGGGAAGCCTTGCCGCGGGAGGTCTTTTCGATCAGCATGGACACCGCCATGATGGGCCAGACGATGGCCGAAAAGTAGCCGATGTATTCCACCAGCTGGCCGGCGTTGAACCGGCCGGTGTAGACCAGATAGCCGCCGTAGCCCAGGATGACGCAGGTGACCGACTCCACAAACAGGGTCACCAGGATGTTCAGCAGGGTGGAGATGCGGGTGTAGATGACGTTGATCTCCTCGTTTTCCCGGTTCAGCTTGCGGAAGGCCATCAGCTCCCGGGTCTCTTTGACGAAAGCCTTGACCACCGCGATGCCCGAAAAATTCTCCTGGGCAAAGTCGGACAGGTCGGCAAAGGCCTGCTGCCGCTCTTCCCAGCGGCGGGTCATCACCCGGCCCACGATGCTGCCCACCAGGAACATCAAAAAGGCGGGGATCATGGCCATCAGGGTCAGGGACGGATCCATCCGCCACATCTTGATAAAAGCCAGCAGCCCCAGGAACAGCGCGTCGCAGAACATCAAAACGCCGTCGCCAAAGCACTCCTGAATGGTCTCCAGGTCGTTGGTGTACAGGCTCATCAGGTTGCCCACCTTGTTCACCTGGTAATAGGCCTGGGACAGGTCCTTGCTGTGATCGAACATCCGGTTGCGCAGCTCGGTCTCCACCCGGATGGCCGCCCCGAAAAAGCAGATGCGCCACAAAAACCGGCCGATGACCATGGACACGATGATCCCGATCATGGGCAGGCAGACGTTCTGCATCAGCACCTGTTTGGTGAACGCGGTGGGCACGCCCCCCACCAGCACCTGCCCGCTGTTGACCCCGTTGATCAGCATCCGGTACAGTTCCGGGATGATCAGCTGCATGTAGTCCACAAGGATCAGCGCTGCGATGCCCAGCAGCAGCGTGGGCGCGTGGCGGAGGTAATAGCGGTTGATATACTTGCCAAAGATCACGTTGTTTCCCCCTTTTTGCTGGATTGCGCCGGGGCGGGCCGCCCGCCGCCGGACAAACAGAAAACGCCGGAACTGACGCTTGCGCGCCGGCACCGACGTTTTGCTATTCTGGAGCGGCCGACGAGGCTCGAACTCGCTACCTCCACCTTGGCAAGGTGGCGCTCTACCAGATGAGCTACGGCCGCATATGGTGCCTCCGATCGGAATCGAACCAATGACACGGGGATTTTCAGTCCCCTGCTCTACCAACTGAGCTACAGAGGCGCACCGGACGTTGATTATTATACCGCAAAATCCGGATTTGTAAAGAGGAAAATGCAAATTTTTTCAAAGAATTTATAAAACGGCGATCCTGCGGCAAAACTTTTTGCCGTGCCGGCCCCTGATTTGCTTTTTGGGCGGGATTATGGTTAAATAATCTTTTGAAAAGAGTTATCCTATGATTTTGCCGGAGGGAACAGAGAGGACAACATGGCAAAAAAACAAGAATACGGCAACGAGAGCATTACTTCCCTGAAAGGCGCCGACCGGGTGCGCAAGCGGCCGGCGGTCATTTTTGGCTCGGACGGGGTGGACGGCTGCGCTCACTCCATCTTTGAGATCATCTCCAACTCCATCGACGAGGCCCGGGACGGCTACGGCAAGGTGATCCATGTCACCCGCTGCAAGGACGGCAGCGTCCGGGTGGAGGACTTTGGCCGCGGGATGCCGGTGGACTGGAACAGCGGCGAGGGCCGCTACAACTGGGAGCTGCTGTTCTGCGAGATGTACGCCGGCGGCAAATACGGCGAGGGCGAGGACAACTATGAGTTCAGCCTGGGGCTGAACGGCCTGGGCCTGTGCGCCACCCAGTATGCTTCGGCCTGGATGACCGCCGACATCTACCGGGACGGCTTCCACTACCATCTGGACTTTGCCCGGGGCGAGAACGTGGGCGGCCTGAAAAAGGAGCCCTGCAAGGGCCGCCGCACCGGCAGCATCATCCACTGGAAGCCGGACGACGAGGTGTTCACCGACATCGACGTGCCGGCCGGCTACTATAAAGATGTGCTGCGCCGCCAGGCGGTGGTCAACGCGGGGCTGACGCTGACCTTTACCGACGAGAAAGAGCCCGACCCCGCCACCGGCAAGCCCTGGCAGGAGAGCTACTGCTACCAGAACGGCATCGCGGACTACGTCCGGGAGGCCGCCGGCAGCGACCCCCTGACCCCGGTGTTCACCTGCGAGTCGGAGGCCACCGGCCGCGACCGGGAGGACCAGCCCGACTACAAGGTGCGGATGAGCGCGGCCTTCTGCTTTTCCAACCAGGTCCAGCTGCTGGAGTTCTACCACAACTCCTCCTGGCTGGAGCACGGCGGCAGCCCCGAGCACGCCGTCCGCACCGCCTTTGTCTACCAGATCAACAAATATCTGAAGGACAAGGGGATGTACAAGAAAGGGGAGAGCTCGGTCAGCTTCCAGGACATCCAGGACTGCCTGGTGTATGTGTCGTCCAGCTTTTCCACCCGCACCAGCTACGAGAACCAGACTAAAAAGGCCATCACCAACAAGTTCATCTCCCAGGCCATGACCGACTTCCTCAAGCACTACCTGGAAGTCTACTTCCTGGAAAAGCCGGAGGAGGCCCAGAAGATCTGCCAGCAGGTGCTGGTCAACAAGCAGAGCCGGGAGCACGCCGAAAAGACCCGCCAGAGCATCAAAAAGACCCTGTCTACCCAGATCGACCTGGCCAACCGGGTGCAGAAATTCGTGGACTGCCGCACCAAGGACCCCGCCCGCCGGGAACTGTATATCGTGGAGGGCGACTCGGCCATGGGCGCGGTCAAGACCAGCCGGGACAGCGAGTTCCAGGCCATCATGCCCATCCGGGGCAAGATCCTCAACTGCCTCAAGGCCGACTACGCCCGCATCTTCAAGTCGGACGTCATCGTGGACCTGATCAAGGTGATGGGCTGCGGCATCGAGCTGGGGGGCAAGTACAACAAGGAGCTTGCCACCTTCAGCCTGGACAACCTGCGTTTCAACAAGATCGTCATCTGCACCGACGCGGACGTGGACGGCTACCAGATCCGCACCCTGGTGCTGACCATGCTCTACCGCCTGACCCCCACCCTGATCGAAAAGGGGTACGTCTATATCGCCGAGTCGCCCCTGTACGAGATCAACACCAAGGGGGAGACCTGCTTTGCCTACACCGAGGCCGAGAAGGCGGCGTTTTTGAAAAAGATCGGGGACAAAAAGTACACCATCCAGCGCTCCAAGGGCCTGGGCGAAAACGACCCGGAGATGATGTGGCTGACCACCATGAACCCCGCCAGCCGCCGCCTGATCAAGGTGATGCCCACCGACGTGGCCGAGACGGCCCGCGTCTTTGACATCCTGCTGGGGGACAACCTGGCCGGGCGCAAGGACCACATCGCCGCCCACGGCGCCGAATATCTGGACGAACTGGACCTGTCGTGAGCCCGCCCCGCCGCGACATCCTGTGCGAAGCAACCAATAGATCGAGATAAACACTATGCCAAAAAAACAAACCAGAAAAACATCCAAACCGGTGCGCCCCCAGCTGGGGGAGGGGGTCCAGATCCTGAACGCGGGCAGCGTCCTGGAGGACCCCATCACCCGCACCCTGGAGACCAACTATATGCCCTACGCCATGAGCGTCATCGTCTCCCGGGCCATCCCGGAGATTGACGGCTTCAAGCCCAGCCACCGCAAGCTCCTGTACACCATGTACAAGATGGGGCTCCTCACCGGGGCCCGGACCAAGTCCGCCAACATCGTGGGCCAGACCATGCGCCTCAACCCCCACGGCGACGCGGCCATCTACGACACCATGGTCCGCCTGTCCAAGGGCTACGGCGCGCTGCTCCACCCCTTCGTGGACAGCAAGGGCAACTTCGGCAAGGTCTACTCCCGGGACATGGCCTGGGCCGCCAGCCGGTACACCGAGGCCAAGCTCGCCCCCATCTGCGCCGAGCTCTTCCGGGATCTGGACCAGGACGCGGTGGACTTCGTGGACAACTACGACAACACCATGAAGGAGCCGGCCCTGCTGCCCACCACCTTCCCCAACATCCTGGTCTCCGCCAACCAGGGCATTGCCGTGGGCATGGCCAGCCAGCTGTGCGGCTTCAATCTCTCGGAGGTCTGCGACACCACGGTGGCCTACCTGAAGAACCCCGACTGCGACATCGCCGCCACCCTCCTGGCCCCGGACTTTCCCACCGGGGGACAGGTGGTGCTGGAGGGCAGCGGACTGGAGGAGGTCTACCGCACCGGCCGGGGCTCCGTCAAGCTCCGGGGCCGGTACCGGTATGTGAAGAGCGAGAACGTCATCGAGATCTACGAGATCCCCTACACCACCACCACCGAGGCCATTTTGGACAAGGTGGCGGAGCTGATCAAGGCCGGGAAGCTGAAGGAGATCAGCGACATGCGGGACGAGACGGACTTAAACGGCCTGAAGCTGGCCATCGACCTCAAGCGGGGCACGGACCCGGACAAGGTCATGGCCAAGCTCTTCAAGTCCACCACCCTCCAGGACGCCATCAGCTGCAACTTCAACGTCCTGGTGGCGGGGACGCCCCGGGTCATGGGGGTGCGTGAGCTGCTGGAGGAGTGGTGCGCCTGGCGGCAGGAGTGCGTCCGCCGGCGGGTATACTTCACCCTGGGAAAGAAAAAGGACAAGCTCCACCTCCTCAAGGGCCTCCAGCGCATCCTGCTGGACATCGACAAGGCCATCCGCATCATCCGTGAGACGGAGGAGGAGGTCGAGGTGGTGCCCAACCTGATGATCGGCTTCGGCATCGACGCGGTCCAGGCGGAGTACGTGGCGGAGATCAAGCTGCGGAACATCAACAAGGAGTATATCCTCAAGCGCACCCAGGAGACCGAGGCCCTACGGGCAGAGATCGAGGACCTGCAGGACCTGGTGGACAGCCCCGGCCGCATCCGGAAGGTCATCATCGGGGAGCTGGAGGCGGTGAAGAAGAAGTACGGCCAGCCCCGGCGGACGGAGATCGTCTACGGCCACGAGCTGGAGACCTTCGACGAGGCGGAGGAGACCCCCGACTACCCGGTGACGGTGTTTCTCTCCCGGGAGGGGTACTTCAAGAAGATCACCCCCCAGTCCCTGCGGATGGCGGACACCCAGAAGTACAAGGAAAACGACGGCCTGCGCCAGAGCGCCGAGACCACCAACCGCGCCGAGGTCATGTTCTTCACCAGCCGCCAGCAGGTGTACAAGTGCCGCCTCAGCGACTTTGACGACGCCAAGGCCAGCGTCCTGGGGGACTACCTGCCCACCAAGCTGGGCATGGAGCCGGAGGAGGCCGTGGTGGGCATGGTCCTGCCCGGGGACTACGGCGGGTCCATGCTGTTCTTCTTTGAAAACGGCAAGGCGGCCCGGGTGGAGCTCTCCGCCTACGCCACCACCTCCAACCGCCGCCGCCTCACCGGGGCCTACAGCGACAAGAGCCCCCTGGCGGCGCTCCTCCATTTGACGGAGGACCGGGAGCTGGTCCTCTACTCCAGCGACAGCCGGGCCCTGATCTTCTCCACAGCCCTCCTGGCCCCCAAGACCACCCGCTCCACCCAGGGGGTCCAGGTCATGGCCCTGAAGACCAGGGGGCGGCTGGCGGAGGTCCGGGAGCTGGCGGACAGCGCCATCACCAACCTGGGCCGGTACCGCTGCCGTTCCATCCCCGCCGCCGGCGCCCTGCTGAAGGAGGAGGACGGGGACCAGATGCGGCTGCTGTGACGGCGGGGCCTCCCGCCATCTCACCCAAAAGGATCAGACAGACAGGACAAGGTATACCGAGAGAAAGGGGTGGGTTCGACTTCATGACGCGACAGAAAAATCCGGTGCTGCGGCACCTGTGGAACTACGGCGTGATCACGGTCAGCTGCGCCATCTACGCGCTGGCCTTCAACTGCTTTTTTCAGCCCAACAACATCGCCATGGGCGGCTTCACGGGCATCGCCCAGATCCTGAACCTCTTCCTGCCGGCGCTGCCGGTGGGCACCACGGTGCTGGTGATGAATGTGCCGCTGCTGGCCGTCGCCGCCCGAAAGCAGGGGGCCAAGCTGCTGGTGGGCACTCTGTACGCCATCGCCGTCAGCTCCCTGATGATCGACGCCATGGCCCTGGCCTACACCTTCCCGCCCATGGAGCCTCTGCTGGCCAGCATCTACGGCGGCGTGCTGCTGGGGCTGTCCGTGGGGCTGATGATGCTCAAGAGCGCCACCACCGGCGGCACGGAGCTGCTGGCCCGGCTGCTGAAGTACAAGCTCCACGGCCTGTCCATCGGGCGGCTGTGCATGATCATCGACGTGCTGGTGGTGCTGGCCTACGCCGTCGCCTTCGGCAACCTGAACAACGCCCTCTACGGCATCATCGCCATGTATATCTGCTCCCTGGCCATGGACATGGTGGTCTACGGCCAGACCAACGCCAAGATGGCCTACATCATCAGCGACCGCAGCCAGGAGATCACCCAGTGGCTTCTGGACCGGGATATGGGGGTCACCCTCCTCCAGGGGAGGGGCGCCTTTACCGGGGATGAGAAGAAGGTGGTGCTCTGCGCCTTCAAGCGCAGCCAGATCGTGCCCATCAAGGCCGCCGTCACCCAGATCGACCCCAACGCCTTCATCATCGTCTGCGAGGCCCACGAGGTCCTGGGAGAGGGGTTCGGGGAGTATACGCCGGACAGCTTGTAGGTTTGTTTTGCGGGGGCTCCGCCCCCGTAC
>OVXI01000232.1_pt1 | contig 13932 bp, 10 predicted proteins | sample 1732031 | NCBI WGS metagenome assembly OVXI01 (sample SAMEA4545821, study PRJEB24839) | metagenome | biome: chicken; feature: ceca content | place: Italy | collected 2013-05 | reverse complement strand
GCGGCTTTACGGGGGCGTGATGATGGCGAAGGTTCGCCGCCGGGTGATTTCAGAAGTTAACGTAGACAAAGAGATGACCTCCTAAAGAAGATACATGCTCGCCATCATCGACCTCGCGCCTGGTGGCGCGTCAATTCGAGCCGAAGGCGAGAATTTCCGCAGGGCGGATTCACTCCGCCCGAGGAAGTGTAATCAAAACCGGGGTCCCCGGAAAGCCGGCGGCTTTACGGGGGCGTGATGATGGCGAAGGTCCGCCGCCGGGTGATTTCAGAAGTTAACGTAGACAAAGAGATGACCTCCTGTGGGTCGTTTTCCCGCTGTGGGGCGGGTAGTCGGGATATTTTACCATACGGTACGGCAAATGGCAAGAACAACAGGGTCCCAACGACACATTTAGGGCGGGCGCATGAGCGCCCGCCCTTGATCTTTGCCGCTGTATCGTTTTTCAGTCGTCGCAAGGGGGCCTGCGCCGTCTCCATCGGCGCGGCCTGAACTGTTTTCCCCGGATCAGCCCAGCTTGGCGGACAGCTCCATCAAAGCCTCCCCCAGGGCCTCCTCAAAGGTGGGATGGGGCCGCATAGCTTTCATCAGCTGCTCCACGGTCATGTGGTTGGCGATGGCCTGGCTGATCTGGCTGATCATGTCGGTGCTGTGCTCGCACATGAGCTGGGCGCCGATGATCTCCCGGGTGTCGGTCCGGGCCACCACCTTCATGAAGCAGCGGCCGGGGTCGGCGATCATGGTCCTGGCGTTGCTGAACATGACGCACTTGCCGGCCTTGGCGGGGATCCCCGCCTCCTTGGCCTCCGCCTCCGTGAGACCCACCGCGGCGATCTCCGGGCGGCAGTAGACGCAGCTGGGCACGATGGACACGTCCACCGTGGGCGCCCTGCCGCAGATCATCTCCACGCAGGCCTCGCCCTGGGCGGTGGCCACATGGGCCAGCTGGATCTTGGAGGAGACGTCGCCGATGGCGTACACCCCGGGGATGCTGGTCTGGTAGCGCCCGTCCACCTTGATGGCCCGGCCCACGGTCTCCGGCTGGAGGCCGGGGGCGAAGAGGCCCTCCCAGTAGGGGCGGCGGCCGATGGCGCACAGGACCTTCTCGCCGGAGGCGGAGCCGGGGCCGTTCTTGGTGCTGAAGTGGACGGTGAGGCCGTCCCCGCTCTCCTCCAGCCGCTCCACCATGGCCCCGGTGTGGATGGCCACGCCCCGCTTCTTCAGGGCCATGGCCAGGTTCTGGCCCAGCTCCCGGTCCAGGTTGGGCAGCAGCCGGTCCAGACCCTCCACAATGGTGACGGCGCAGCCTAAATCGCTGTAGAAGGTTGCGAACTCCACGCCGATGACCCCGCCGCCGATGATGACCAGGGACTTGTACAGGGCGTCGGAGCCCTGGAGCAGCTCGTCGGAGGTCATCACCCCGGGCAGGTCCAGGCCGGGGATGGGGGGCCGGGCCGGCACGGAGCCGGTGGCGATGAGGATGTTGTCGGCGGTGTAATCCGTCACGGCGCCGTCGGCGGCGGTGACCCGGACGGCGCCGGGGGCGGTAATCTGGCCGGTGCCCTGGAGGTAGGCCACCTTGGTGGATTTGAACAGCCCCTCGATGCCGGCGCTGAGCTTGGCGGAGATCTCCTTCTGCCGGGCGAACATCACCGGCAGGTCGATCTCCACATCCTTGGCCATTATGCCGGCTCCGGCGCCCTCCCGGGCCTCCCGGTAGATGCCGGAGGCGTGGAGGAGGGCCTTGGTGGGCACGCAGCCCCGGTTGAGGCAGGTGCCTCCCGCCTCCCGGTTCTCCACCACGGCGGTACGCAGGCCCAGCCTGGCCGCCCGCAGGGCCGCCATGTAGCCGCCGGGGCCCGCGCCGATGACGATCAGTTGATAGTGGTCCATAGGTATCTCAAATCTCCTGTTCTCTCAGAAGTTCCTTCAGGTCTCCGGCCACGTCGGGACAGGCCCCCTCCGCGGCCCGGCACAGGTCCTCCAGCCGGAAGCGGCAGCCGGTGAGGGCAGCCTCCAGGGCCGGGGCCACGCGCCAGTCCATGGCGTCGGAGTAGACCCGGGCCTCCCGGACCAGGCCGTCCTCCACCCGGAGCTGGAGCTGGACGCCGCCCCAGGGGAAGCGGCCCTGGCAGTCAAAGGTCAGGGGGAGCCGGCGGCCGTAGTTCCACTCCCAGGAGCGGTTGCGGCTCTCCAGCTCCGCCAGGGCGGGGCCGTCCAGGCTCCCCACCTCCAGAGTCTCCCAGGGCAGGCCGTAGACCTGGGAGAAGGCCCGGGCTATGGCCTGGGCCATATCCTCGATGGTCAGGCCGGGGACGAAGTCCCGCAGGTTCCCCACCCGGGAGCGGACGGAGGAGACCCCCTTGGCCTCCAGCTTGGCCTTGGGCGGGCTCAGGTACCGGCCCAGCCTGGCCATGTCCACGTCCACCAGCAGGGTGCCGTGGTGGTAGGACCTTCCGCCGCTCTGGTAAAAGGCGTTGCCGGATATTTTCCGCCCCTCCGCCAGCACGTCGTTGCGGCCGGACCGCTCCGCCCGGACCCCCAGCAGGCCGCAGGCGGTCTCGATGACCCGCAGCTGCTTATCCAGGTCGTAGTCGGCGGTGGGGACCAGGAAGGTAAAATTCAGGTTGCCCAGGTCGTGAAATACCGCGCCTCCGCCGGAGAGGCGGCGGGCCAGGCGGCCCCCCTCCTCCTCCAGCAGGGCGGTGCGGCACTCCAGCCAGGCGTTCTGGTTGCGGCCGATGACCACGGTGTTCTGGTTCTGCCACAGGTAGAGGACGCAGCAGCCCTCCTCCACCGTCCGCAGCAGCAGCTCCTCCACCGCCAGGTTGCGGTAGGGGTCCGTACACCGGCTGCGGCACAGCGCCAGGCGGCGGATCATGCCTTCCGGTACCGCAGCACGGGGTTCCGCGCCGCCCGGACCTCGTCAGGCCGGCCGATCTGGGCGTTGTGGGGGGCGTTGTGCATGAACTCCGGGTCCTCCCGGGCCAGGTCGGCCAGCTTGTGGAACACCTCGCCGGCCCAGTCCAGGGTCTCCTTGCTCTCCGTCTCCGTGGGCTCCAGCATCAGGGCCTCGTGGACGATGAGGGGGAAGTACATGGTGGGCGGGTGCATACCGTAGTCGATGAGGCTCTTGGCCACGTCCAGGGCGGACACGCCGGTCTCCTTCTTGAACTGGCCCAGATCCAGCACGAACTCGTGCATACACGGCCGGTCGAAGGCGGGGGCGAAAGCGCCCTTGATCTTAGCCATCAGATAGTTGGCGTTGAGCACCGCGTTCCGCGCCGCCTCGGGCACGCCCTCCCGGCCCAGGGTCATCACGTAGGTCAGAGCTCTGACCACCACCAGGAAGTTGCCGGAGAAGCCGCGGACCTGGATGCCGTCGCCGCCGTCTAAGAGGGCGGACTTGGGCAGGTAGGGGGCCAGGTGGGCCTTGCAGCCCACGGCGCCGCTGCCCGGGCCGCCGCCGCCGTGGGGGGTGGCGAAGGTCTTGTGCAGGTTCATGTGGATGCAGTCGAAGCCCATGTCGCCGGGGCGGACCACGCCCATGACGGCGTTGAGGTTGGCCCCGTCGTAGTAGCACAGGCCTCCGGCCTCGTGGACCAGGCGGGTGATCTCCAGGATGTTGTCGTCGAAGATGCCCACGGTGTTGGGGTTGGTGAGCATCAGCCCCGCGGTGTCATCCCCCAGCACAGCCTTCAGGGCCTCCAGGTCCACGCAGCCGTTGGGGGCGGAGGCGATGTTCACCACCTCGTAGCCGCACATGGCGGCGGTGGCGGGGTTGGTGCCGTGGGCGGAGTCGGGAACGATGATCTTCCTCCGCTTGCTGTCGCCCCGGGCGTCGTGGTACTGCTTGATGAGCAGCACGCCGGTGAACTCGCCGTGGGCGCCGGCGGCGGGCTGGAAGGTCATGTCGCCCATGCCGGTGATCTCGCAGAGGTAGCGCTTGGCGGTGTCCAGCACCTCCCGGCACCCGGCGGTGGCGTCGGCGGGGGCCAGGGGGTGGACGGCGGTGAAGCCGGGCAGAGCTGCCATCTCCTCGTCGATCCGGGGGTTGTACTTCATGGTGCAGGAGCCCAGGGGGTAAAAGCCGCAGTTGACGCCGTGGACGTGCTGGCACAGCTCCGTGTAGTGGCGGGAGACGTCGGTCTCGCTCATCTCAGGCAGGGCGGGGGGGACCTCCCGCTCCAGACCGGCGGGCAGGGACACGGCCTCCACGTCGCAGGCGGGCAGCAGGCCGCAGCCCCGGCCGGGGACGCTCTTCTCGAAGATCAGCTTCATCTCTCGCACACCTCCTTTACGATGGCCGCCGCCCGGTCCAGCTCCTCCCGGGAGACCTTCTCCGTGGCGCACCACAGCACGCCGCCGTCCCGCAGGGGCAGGCCCCCCAGGATGCCCGCCGCCTCCAGGGCGGCCAGGGCCTCGTCGGCCTTGGGCAGTTCAGTGACAAATTCGTGGAAATAGTCCCCGGCATACTTCAGGGACACGCCGTCGATCCCGCACAGGCGGTCCGCCAGGTAGTGGGCCTTGGCCATGGACTGCCGGGCGGCCTCGGCCATGCCGGCGGGGCCCATGGCGGCCATGTACACCGCGGCGGTCAGGGCGCACAGGGCCTGGTTGGAGCAGATGTTGCTGCTGGCCTTCTCCCGGCGGATGTGCTGCTCCCGGGCCTGGAGGGAGAGGACATAGGCCCGCTGGCCCCGGCTGTCCACGGTCTCGCCCACGATGCGGCCGGGCAGCTTGCGCATGTGCTTCTGGGTGGTGGCCATGAAGCCCAGGTAGGGCCCGCCGTAGGCCAGGGGCATGCCCAGGGGCTGGCCCTCGCCCACCGCCACGTCGGCCCCGCAGTCCCGGGGCGTCTTCAGGATGGCCAGGGCGATGGGGTTGCAGCCCATGACGTACATGGCTCCGGCGGCGTGGACCAGCTCACCCGCGGCCTGGGCGTCCTCCAGCTGGCCGTAGAAGTTGGGCTGCTGGAGGTAGAAGGAGGCCACGTCGGGGGTGAGCATCTCCTTGAGGGCGTCCAGGTCAGTGCGGCCGTCCCTGGCGGGGACCACCCGCAGCTCATCGCCGGTGCCGTAGCAGTAGGTGCGGACGGTGGCGATGGTGTCCGGGTGGGCCGCCGCGGAGATCAGGGTCACCCGGCGCTTCCGGTCCCGGCACATGCCGGCGGCCTCGGCGGCGGCGGTGGCCCCGTCGTAGACGGAGGCGTTGGACACGTCCATGCCCGTCAGCTCGCAGATCATGGTCTGGTACTCGAAGATGGACTGGAGGAGCCCCTGGCTGATCTCCGCCTGGTAGGGGGTGTAGGCGGTCAAAAACTCCTCCTTGGCGGGGATGTACTTGACGATGCTGGGGATATAGTGGTCATAGGCCCCGGCGCCCCGCAGCACGGTGGGGAACACCTTGTTCTTCCCCGCCATGGCGGACACCGCCCGGCGCACCTCCAGCTCGCTCATGCCCTGGGGGATGTCCAGAGGGCGGTCCAGGTACATGCTCTCCGGCACATCCCGGTACAGCTCCCGGTAGTCCGTCAGGCCCAGGGCCTGGAGCATCTCCCGGCGCTGGTCCTGGGTGGAGGGCACATAGCTTCCCATATCAGCCCTCCTCCGCGCAGAAGGCCTCATAGGTCGCCGCGTCCAGCAGCTCCTCCTGGTCGGTGATGGCCTCCACCTTGATGATCCAGGACCCGTAGGGGTCGCTGTTGAGGCTCTCGGGGGAGTCGGCCAGGTCCTCGTTGACGGCGCAGATGGTGCCGGAGACGGGGCAGATCAGATCGGACACCGCCTTGACGGACTCCACGTCGCCGAAGGACTCCCCGGCGGTGACGGCGTCGCCCTCCTGGGGCAGGTTGATGAACACCAGGTCGCCCAGGGCGTCCTGGGCGAAATCGGAGATGCCGATGACGGCCACCTCGCCCTCCATCTTCACCCACTCGTGGGACTTGGAATACTTCAGCTCAGCGGGATAGTTCATGACAAATACCTCCTCAAAAATTTTGGTGGAAAGGTTCGTTGTATGGTCCCTCCCGGCCCCAGGCCCGGGGCCGGGAGACGCGCGCGGGATGGGAGCGGGAGCGCAGGGGGCTGTCACAGGCCGATGGCCCCGGCGAAGGAGCCCATGATCTCCCGCATCTCCTCGTCGTTGAAGCAGTACTTCATCTCGGTGTAGTCCCTGCGGAACCTGGCCACCTCGTCCTTTACGTCCACGCCCTTGACGCACTCGGCGATCAGGTGGGCCAGGCGCTGGAACTCCGCCTTGCCGAAGCCGAAGCGGGTCATCTCATTGACGCCCATGCGCAGGGCGCCGGAGGCGGTGAAGCCCTCCTCCTCGGGGGTGGCCTGGTAGTTGACGATGATGTTGTTCTCCTCCAGCCGCTGGGCCACCTCGGGGCCCCTGCTGTAGCCCACCTTCACGATGACCTGGTGGGTCTCGGTGTAGCCGTCGGCGGCGCAGCCGGCCACGTCCATGCCCTCCTCTGCCAGGCACTTGGCGAACCACTTGGCGTTTTCGATGACGTTCTTCTGGTACTCGTCCTTGAAGGCGTTCATCTCGTAGGCGGAGACCAGCTCGGCCAGAAGGGTGCCCAGGTGGTGGTTGGAGACGCTGCCGGGGAAGGTCCGGGTCTGCATGGTCTCCCATAGGCTCCACTTCAGGTCCTCGGGCTGGTAGCTGACGCCGATGACGCCCCGCTGGGGGCCGAAGAAAGTCTTGTGGGTGGAGCCGGTGACGATCTCCGCGCCCTCCTCGAAGGGCTTCTGGAAGTGGTCGCCGATGAGTCCCAGGACGTGGGCCATGTCGTACATGATGGTGGTGGGGATGCCCTGCTCATCCACGAACTTGCGGATCTCCGCCACAGGCTCCCTGTAGAGCACCATGGACTTGCCGAAGACGATGAACTCGGGCTTATACTGATCCAGGAGCTTCTTGGTGGCCTCCACGTCGATCTTGTAGGGGTTGTCGGGGTAGACGGGGAAGTTGACCACCATCTGCTTCTCGGTGACGGGGTCCACGGCCACGTAGTCGTGGAGGGCGCCCATGGGCTGGGCGGACAGGTGGCCGCCCCGGACGATGTGGTTGTTCATGATCCAGCCCAGGCGCTGGGGCTGGCGCTTGCGGTCCACCCGGTTCTTCCAGTCCATCAGGGCGGAGAACACGGCGGTGTTGGACATCTGGCCGGAGGTGCAGCGGGCCTCCACCTGGGCGGCCCCCAGGAACTTCTTCATCTCCGCCACCAGCAGCTCCTCGCAGGCGACGATGAACTTGGTGCCCTGGTAGTAGGGGATGTCCGCGTCGTCGAAGGCCTTCTGCTTCTTGTGCTCGGCGTACCGGCCGCAGGGGTCGGAGCTCTGGAGCAGGCGGGTGGCCCGGGAGGGGGTCATCTCCGAGGGGATCAGGTTGATGCACTGCTCCTGCCGCCAGATGTGGTTCTCCGCGGCCCTGGCGAACAGCTCCTTGGCCTTGCCCACGTAGTCGGTGACCTGGCTGGGGCCGGTAACCTCCGCCTTCTTGTACAGGATGGGGCGGGTGTAGGGAGGGGCGTCCTGGCGCATGTGGCAGGCGGTGATGACGGCGGGGACCCGTTTGCCCCGGATGTCCACCTCCACCTCGAACTCGGTGACCACATGGGACTTCAAGTAGGCCAGGCCGATGGACCGCTTGGCGGTTTTTTCGGTGATGACGGACTCGATGCCGGCGCCCTCGGTCTCAAAGTAGGGGATCATGGTGCCGGAGGTGACGTAGCCCAGCTCCTCGCCGGTGCGGGCGTCGTAGACGGGGAAGCCCGCCCGGAGAACGCCCCGGCCCAGCAGGCAGATGGGGTAGATGCGGTAGGGCAGGTCCTCGTTGGACGACCAGTCCCGGTTGAGGATCTTCTTCAGGGCCTCGAACTGCTTCCGCAGGGGCTCCCGGCCCACAAAGTCGCCCTTGTCGGCGTTGAAGGAGACGGCGAACTTGGCCAGAGGGGAGGCGTAGGCCTGGATCTCCCCGCCCAGCTGGCAGGGGCCCATCTCGTGACCGTACAGGGGCAGGGCGGCCTCCATGCGGAGGGTGTCCCGGGCCCCCAGGCCGGTGGGCCGGGCCCCCAGCTCCACGAGCCGGTTCCAGAAGTAGACGGCGTCGGCGCTGTCGCAGTAGAGCTCATAGCCGATGGGCTCGCCGGTGTAGCCGGTCTTGGCCACCCGCACGGGCCTGCCCTCCATGGTCAGGGTGCCCAGGGAGTTCTTCACGTTCTCCGCCGTCAGCTCCCCGCCCCCGGCCAGGGTCTTCAGGATGTCCTTGGACTTGGGGCCCTGGACGGCGATGGCGGCGTACCGGTCAGAGACGTTGGTGATCGTCACGTCGAACTTCTCCGCCTCCTTGTACAGGTGGGCCAGGTCCTTGTCGATGTTGCCGGCGTTGATGACCAGCAGGTATTTGCTCTCCTCAAAGCGGTAGAGGTACACGTCGTCGATGACGCAGCCCTTCTCGTCGGGGATCAGGGCGTACTGGGACTGGTTCACATCCAGGGCAAGCACGTTGCTGGAGAGGACGTGCTGCAGGAACTTGACGTTCTCAGGGCCCTCGATGTCCAGGCGGCCCATGTGGCTGACGTCGAAGATCCCGCAGCCGCTGCGGCAGTACAGGTGCTCGGCCACGATGCCGGTGGGGTACTGGATGGGCATTTCCCATCCGCCGAAGTCCACCAGAGTGGCCCCGGCGGCCACATGGGCGTCGTAGAGTTGGGTGCGTTTGAGATCGCTCATACTTCTGTTTCCTCCTTGTGTTGTTTTCTCACTGGGGACAACATACGCCACATCTGCTTTTATATGAAAACAGAGGCGCAAAGTTTCCCCAAGAAACTTTGCGCCTCTGTTACTGGCCTGAGAGATTCCCCGGGCGGGAGCGTATCAAAACCGCCCCGTCCGCGGGTTGCACCGTCGGCATGCGGCCATAAGGCCGCAATCTACAGAGTATCGTCCCGGCCCGGTCCTTTTGCCTGAGAGTTTTTGCAAGCCCCTTCGGCGCCATTGTCCGTGTTCCCGGTCTCTCCCGGGCCGATCAACCGATCCATATGAAATTGTAGTCCGGCGCTGGACAGACATCCTCTGCCGGTGGAATTACGGTATCACAGTTTGGGGCGATTGTCAATCCCAATCAAATAATTAAAAAATTAACGGGAAGTTCTGTCAGATATGACAAAAATCTCGGGGGATTTTTGTCATATCCGGGAGATAACCCCGCCTCCCAATTTCTGACCGACCCTGGGCGCCGATACATCTTTCCGTATTTCTTGGCCCATACTAACGCCGCTGGGAAAAATCATACGCTTGAAAAGGAGTGGCGACCATGGAAGTGGATCAGAGCAGACGGGCGGCGGAGCGCCTGGAAGGTGAGAACTTATCCGCCCGCAGGGCCTCCCGGGGGGATATTCTGCGCACGGCGGCGGCGCGGCTGGAGGAGGGCGGGCGCGGAGGAGGGGACCTGCTGTTCCTTCTGAGCTACGGCGTGGAGACGGGGGACCGCTCCGCTCTGGCCCGGACGGGGGAGGCTCTGGAGCGGGCGACCCGGGACTGGGAGGATCTCCCGCTCCGGGACCAAGCCCTGCTGGCCTGGACCTGCCTGGAGGCCTGCCGGTGTACCGGCCAGCGCCTTTACGGGGAGACAGGGCGGAAGATCGCGGATTGCTTCCTGGAGCGCCGCCGCCTGCCCGGAGGCGGCTTTGCCGAGGACGGGGCGACGGTCGGCGCAGGGGAAAACGGTCTGGTGATCGGGGCGCTGGCCCTGGCGTACCGTGTGCTGGGCGGGGAGCGGTACCTCCGGGCGGCGGAGGACGCCCGCATCTTCCTGAAGACCCGGCTGACCACCCCGGAGGGACAGCTCCGCCGGTTCTGGCGGAACCGGGCGGCCTCCGGCCAGGGAACGCTGGAGGACTACGCCTTCTGCCTGCTGGGTTTGCTGGAGCTGTACGGGGCGGGATTCTCCGCCTCCTGCCTGCGCCAGGCGGCATCTCTGGGGACGGAGGCGGAGTCCCTCCTCCGCGGCGGCGGACAGCGGGGAGAGCATGGGCGGGGAGCGGCGTCCCTGGCCCTGGGGCGGCTGGCCCGGCTGACGGGCCGCCGGAAATACCACAGGCAGCCTCGGGACCGGGGCGATCTGGCGGCGGAGGCCCCGGACCGCGGTTTCGCCCTGCTGGAGGACCTGGAGGAGCTGTACCCTCCCAGGGATCTGGTGTGCGTGTCGGCGGAGGACGTGCCGGGCTGGCTGCCCGCCGCCGTGGGCGGGCGGCGGCTGAACACCCTGGTCAAGACCGACGGCAACAGCCGGGGGTTGGAGCGGCTGGCCCCCTACACCGCCTCCTTCCCCCTGCCCCGGCGGGGCCAGCGGCTGTACCTGTGCCGCGCTGGGCGGTGCGCCCCGCCGGTGGAGGACCGGTATGCCCTGGAGCGGCTTCTGGCGGAGGAGCGGATAACGGTATAATTTTTATGGCGGCGGGGCAGAAGAGATTCCGCCCCGCCGCCCTTTTTCGCCGCCCCTCTTGCCTTTGGCCGACGGTTTGCGTATAATCAGAGGCAGATATTTTTTGATGGGAGGCTCGTCACATGCTTTTGAAAAACGGTACGGTATACGACGCTGTCAATCGGGAGCCCTACCAGGCGGACGTCGCTGTGCGGGAGGGCGTCATCGCCGCCATCGGCCCCGATCTCCAGCCCCAGGCGGGGGAGGAGGTCATGGACTGCGCCGGCAAGCGGCTCTACCCCGGCTTCGTGGACGCCCACAGCCACCTGGGGCTGGACAACTACGGCATGGGCTACGAGGGCCACGACTACAACGAGATGGGGGACATCGTCGCCGCCCAGCTCCGGGGCATCGACAGCTTCAACCCCCAGGACAAGGCCATCCCCATGGCCCTCCACGGCGGCGTCACCACCGTGGGCGTGGGCCCCGGCAGCGCCAACGTGCTGGGGGGCACCTTCCTGGCCGTCAAGACCTGGGGCAGCTGCGTGGACGACATGGTCGTCAAGGCTGAGGTCGCCATGAAGTGCGCCTTCGGCGAGAACCCCAAGCGGTGCTACCGGGACAAGGGGGACTCCGCCCGGATGACCACCGCCGCCAAGCTCCGGGAGATGCTCTTCAAGGCCCGGGACTACCTGGCCCGGAAGGAGGCCGCCGGGGATGATCCCCTGAAGCGCCCCGCCTTCGACATGAAGCTGGAGGCCCTGATCCCGGTGCTCAAGGGGGAGATGCCCCTGAAGGCCCACGCCCACCGGGCCGATGACATCTGCACCGCCATCCGCGTGGCCAAGGAGTTCGGCGTGAGGATGACCCTGGAGCACTGCACCGAGGGCCACCTGATCCCGGAGATCGTGGCCCGCTCCGGCTTCCCCGCGGCGGTGGGTCCCACCCTCACCAACGCCAGCAAGATCGAGCTGGTGAACAAGACCTTCGAGACCCCCGGGGTGCTGGCCCGGGCCGGGGTCCAGGTGAGCATCATCACCGACGCCCCCGTGATTCCCCAGCAGTACCTGCCCCTGTGCGCCGGGCTGGCGGTGAAGGCGGGGATGGACCCCTTCCAGGCCCTCCAGGCCATCACCATCAACCCCGCCAAGCACCTGGGGATTGCCGACCGGGTGGGCTCCCTGGAGGTGGGCAAGTGCGCGGACCTGTTCCTCATCGACAGCCGCCGCCTGGAGCTGGTGGGGGCCTGCTTCGACCCGAGGAACGTCCTTGCCACCGTTGGCGTCCGGGGGCCGGTGGACTACACCGTGGTCCACGGTCAGGTCACCGTCCGCCAGGGGCGGCTGGCCTGGCTGGACGAGGCGGAGCTGGCTGCCCAGGCCAATGACGCCTGCCGGCGGTATCTGGCCCGGAATGGCTGAGACATTTGCCCCGGTAGAAAATCATAGCCGAAGACGATGAGAAAACACAGGGGCGGGACCCTTTCTAAGGGGCCCGCCCCTGTGTCATATCCTATTGCGGCATAAAGCGGCTACTCGTCCAGCCACTCCCCGAAATACTGCTGGAACAGCGTCTGGCCCGCCGCCTCCAGGTCCCGGACATAGCCCTCATAGGCCGCCAGCAACCGCTCCCCCTCCTCCGTCAATGTGGCGCCGCCGCCGTGGCGGCCTCCGGCCCGGGACTGGAGGAGCTTGACCCCCAGCTGCCTCTCGGCGTTGCGCAGAATGGTCCAGGCCTTGGAGTAGGCCATGTCCATATCCATGGCCGCCGCCCGCAGGGAGCGCAGGGTGCGCACCCGCCGCAACAGCATGGCCACGCCGGGGCCGAAGCACTTGCCCTCCCTGTAGAGCCGGGCGGTGATCACCGGACGGAGGGGGGTGCAGCTGCTGTTTCCCATCTGTTCCAGTTCGTCCATATCCCGTCGATCCTCCCTCCATGTCTTGAAAAGGTCACGTTTGCCGGACAGATCATTCATACCGCCCCCGGGCCCTAAGCCTGCGGACCAGGAACAGGGTGGGCAGGCACATCAGGAGCGCCAGCGCCAGCAGGAAGTGGGGGAAGAGCCACGCCCCGGCCCCCTGGGCCAGGAGGCCGAACACCGGCGGGAGCAGCAGGATGCCGGTGTTGGCGGCGGCCATCTGGGTGCCCATGACGGCCTGGGACCGGTCCCTGCCGAAGTTCCGGGGCGTCAGGTAGATCAGGTTGGGGAACACCGGCCCGTTGCCCAGTCCTACCAGGAAGAGGCCGATGGCCGCGGCGGGGACGGGGAGGGGCAGGAGCAGCAGGACCGCCGCCGCCACCACGCCCTGGCCTATCCCGATCAGCTGCCAGCTTCTGACCCGCCCTGCCGCCAGACCGGACAGGAACCGTCCCGCCGTCATGCCGATGTAATACAGAGTAATCATCCGGGCCGCCTCGTCGGGGGTCATGCCTTTGCCCTCCGTCAGGAAGGTGCCGCCCCAGTTGTTGCAGGTGTACTCAATGGCGCAGGAGAAGCCCAGCAGGGCCAGGGCCATGGCCAGGGTGCTGGCCGCCGTGATGATCCCCGGCCCGAAGCGGGCGATCAGCCGGGCGCTCATCAGGCTGGAGGCCACCGTCCCGGCGGAGATCAGCACCGTGACGAAGCTGGCGTCCGCAACCTGCGCCCCCAGCGCGGGGCCCATGGCGGGCCAGGCCGTCCCGAACAGGGAGTCGGGGATGCCCAGGCCGATGAAGGCGATGTAGATGACAACAAGCAGTACCGTAGCCAAGGGAACTCCCCTTCCTTCCGGCGGCCGGCGCTACAGTACGGACCGGCCCCGGGGGATGAACTGGCCGTCGGGCCCCGCCAGCACTTGGCCCCGGTCCACCGCCAGGGTCCCCCGCAGGTACACTTGATGGATGTTCCCCCGGGCGGGGATGCCCTCGTAGGGGTTGTAGTCCACGTTCTGAATGTGGTCGGCGGCGGTGATGGCGCCCTCCGCCGCCGGGTCGTAGATCACGATGTCAGCGTCGCTGCCCGGGGCGATGACCCCCTTCCGGGGCCAGCAGCCGTAGAGCTTGGCGGCGTTCTCGCTGAGCAGGCGGCACATGGCTGCCTCGTCGATCCGCCCCGCCGCCACCCCGGCGGTGTAGAGGAGGACGCCCCGGTCCTCCACCCCCGGCAGGCCCCCGGGGATCTTGGTGAAGTCCTCCCGGCCCATGCGCTTCTGCTCCAGGGTAAAGGAACAGTGGTCCGTGGCCACGGTCTGGATCTCGCCGCTTTTCAGGGCCTCCCACAGGGCATCTCGGTCCGCCGCCCCCCGGATGGGCGGGGCGCAGACGTACCGGGCGGCGTCCAGGTAGTCCGCCGCGTCATAGACGCTCTCGTCCAGCAGCAGGTACTGGGGGCAGGTCTCCACATACACCGTCTGGCCCCGCCGCCGGGCGGCGCGGACTTCCTCCAGTCCCTCCCGGGTGGACAGGTGGACGATGATGACGGGGACATCCGCCACCTGGGCGATCCGCAGCAGGCGG
>OVXI01000229.1_pt1 | contig 14053 bp, 15 predicted proteins | sample 1732031 | NCBI WGS metagenome assembly OVXI01 (sample SAMEA4545821, study PRJEB24839) | metagenome | biome: chicken; feature: ceca content | place: Italy | collected 2013-05 | reverse complement strand
CGCAGAATGAAATTCTGCGTTCAAAGGGGCTTGGGGGCGCTGCCCTCAACAAGCAGAGCGGAGGGGAAAATCATGGCAGGATTTTTCCCTCTGCGGGCCGAGTGTATTAACACCGGCATTGCTTGCCAGTATTGTGCCACGAAATGAGCCCTTCATGGTTTATTTTATGCATAAGGATAAAGAGCCGCAGTACAAATGCGCTTGTACTGCGGCAGCTGGCTGACGTCCTGCATAGGAGTCCCTTTAGCTTTGCGTCGCCGGATCACTCCGGGTTTGCCAATTCGATTGCCGAAATTGTCAGAAACGATGTGTGTATGTGCCGCTGCCGCCGATCACATACTGGGCCCGCCCCCGCTGCTTGGCCGCGTACAGCAGCTTGTCGGTTTCCGCATAGACTGCATCCAGATCGGCCGGATAAGCATAGTAGCAGGCGCCGATGCTGCAGGTAACAGGACCATACGCCGGGAGGATCCCGGCAAGGCCGGCCAGAAACCCGTCCAGAAGCTTCCTCAGCTCCGCGGCCGGAATGGCACGATCCACGAAAACCGCAAATTCGTCGCCGCCCATGCGCCCGACCTGACCAATCCCTGCAAAGCACGTCTGCAAACGCTCTGCCACGGTGCGCAGGACCTGATCGCCGGTGGGGTGTCCCAGCGTATCGTTGATCTGCTTGAATCGATCCACATCCACAAAGAGGAAGCAGCCGCTCTGTTCGCTGTGAGCGTTCTCTTGAAACCGCCGGTCACAGTAGGCCAGAAACATCCGCCGCCCCATGATCCCGGTCAGCTCATCCAGCTGTCCCAGATACTCCCGATAAAGCAGATACCGGTAGACCACCATAAACAGCAGCCACACGATGGCGCACAGGGAGAGGACGGCCATCAGGAACTGCGTCTGGAGGTGCAGCAGATCATACTGGACGGTATCATCCAATGTGATACCGTGGGTGGTCATCATATAGGAGGTGCGCCGGGCAAAATAAATGGCAGAAGCCACACAGGCAAAAAACACGACAACCGCAAGGCCGGCAAAGAACCGGCGGGGCCGCAGCTCCTCCCACTTCCCCTGCCTGAGCACATCCCCGCCCAGATCCGTATGGGCGCGCAGTCTCTCGGCTGCAGCGGAACGGTGGAACTTCCAGACGCCCTCCACCACCAAAAGGCACACGATGTCCAGCAGAAGATCGCTGGCGCCGGGCAGCTTGGTCAGCCCTGCCAGCAGATCCATGCCCTGCTCTGGGAAGAACAGACCCATCACGGCATAGACAATGACGGAATGGAGCCGCCGGCTGCACATTGCCACCACACCCAGCCAAAAGCCGGGGCGCCGCCGGCGCTTTGCCCAGCAGAGCAGCAGTCCCGCCGTCAGGCCAAACAGCACCCGGGTCCCCACACTGAGCAGAAAGCTTTCCGCCGGAGTCCCGCTGATAAAGGGGGAGAAGATACGGTCCCCCTCCATCACATAAAAGGCCGAGGCCTTATACATACTGCACAGGCCAAATACCGCCCCCACGACGGTGGCAGGCGCCGGTCCCAGCAGCACACCGGCCGCCAGAATGGGGATAAAGGCATAGGTAATGGAGATGGGCGGAATATGGATGTATCCCAAAAAGGTGAAGGACATGAGGATCTCCAGCGACAGCAGCAGGGAGAAGATGTATCGGTCATACCGGCTGCTGCACAGCCTGCAATTTCGTTTCTTCAATGGGCGATCCTCCTTCCCTCAGCGTAAAGTATCAAAGCGCAAATTGGTTTTTCCCGTTGGATTTGGCGAGATAAGTCTTGCTGTCTGCTTTTTTTGCCAGATCCTCATAGTCACTGCCCTCATCCGGCGCAATGGCGATGCCGATACTGCCGGAGATCCGGGCGCCGGTGTGCTCCAGCCGGACTTCCGACAGATGATCGCAGATCCGCCTGGCGCAGTCCTTCGCCGCTTCGGGAGAGGGGATATCGCTTAAAAAGACAACAAACTCATCGCCGCCGATGCGGGCCGCATGGTCCTCTGCCCGGATGTTCCGCTTCAGAATGTCCGCCACAGCCTTCAGAGCCTGGTCGCCCGCCGCATGGCCGTAGGTATCGTTTACCAGCTTGAAGTCATCCAGGTCCAGGAAAAAGAGCGCCGCTTTGTTCGGCAGGTGTTCCAGCTCCTTTTTCACCACCTCCTGAATGCCCTGATAGTTCCAAAGGCCGGTCAGGGGATCGGTCTGCGCCCGCAGCAGCGCCTCCTCCAGCTCTCTGGTGTGCCGCCGCTGCTCATCGTACATGGCGGTGATATCCGTGCGGGAGAGCAGGATCATCTGCTGTCCCCGGTTATAGTAGCGGTATTCCAACCGCTTGCGGGTATAGCCTACGCCCTCCTCCCATACGCCGCAGGTAAATGCGTGGACCTCATGGCGCTCCAGCTCCGCCGTCACCCGGTCCAGGCTCATCTCCCGCACCACCATCTCCCGGTCCTCGGGGACCACAAAGGCCTCGGCGTACTTGACGATCTCCGCGGAGTAGTCGGCACAGACCGCCGGAGGCAGGGGCGTGCCGTTCCTGCTGCCGCTGAACATGGTGTAGCTGTTGTTTTTCGCGTCCAGATAGATAAAGTAGTCGCAGTTGTTGTAGACATACAGGTCGATGATCCGCCGCAGCAGGTAGTTGTCCCCGCTCTGCCGGGTGAGGATATAGGCTACGGGCTTTTGCCCCTCTGATGTGAAGCAGGCCGCAATTTCCAGCCAGTCCAGCCCCGTTTCCGGCCGACAGGCGAGATCGATCCGATACTGCTGATTATGGCTGTGCCACAGCTGGTTCAGCTGGGAGAGGGAGAATGCGGCAGACAGCTTCTCCGCCTCCTCCGGCTCCAAAACGGACTGATAAAAGCGGATATAGGTATCCCAGTCAAAGTCATAGGGGCGCCGGTCCTGCTGGCCCCGGCTCTGGAGCAGCCAGGCCCTGCCGGTATCCAGCTCCAGCTTGACCACCGACAGAAAAATATGGTCTAAGGCAGATAGCAGCTCCGCGGCGTGCTCCTGTAATTGATCTCCGTTGGAAGTTTGCTCAAATCTGATGTGATCCATCTGCCAGTCCGCTCCCTTCCTGGTTATTGTTTTGTGTCGCACAGAGGGGTATCGGGATGGGGGAAGCTTCCCCCATCCCCAGAGCCCAGGGCTCTGGGGATTCCTGATATAAACCCCTATGCCCCTTGATCGATTTTTCCCGATACAGCATCCTGTCTGCCTGCGCAAACAGCGCCTCGAAGCTCGTGCCGTCCACAGGGCAAAAGGCTGCCTCGACACTGATCGCGATGGAAAGGCCCTCATATCATACTTAATTATAACAAAGCAGGATTCGATTGTATATAGGATGCAGTGAAATATTCTCTCAAGTTTACCCTGATGCAACAGCATATTTTTGGGCAAGTATGCAGTTTCTGACTTTCGGATCATTCCGAGGAATCGCCCTTTCACCGTATAATAGTAGAGGAGTGTATACCACTCTGCGGAAAAGCACAGGGCTGAAAGGACCCTGTAAGATATCAGGGAAAGGCGACCCATGAAATCTGCTCAGCAACAGTCTTTGAAGTCTGAATACGGAAGCTAAAACTCTGCTTACTTGGAACTTTTTCCTCCGCTTTTCGTCTGTATAAGTATATTATGATCGTAAGTTTCTTCTATTGCTCTTCAAAAAGCAGGATATGCGTTGGACGAACAAGTTTTATACGGATGGAGGGTATGGATATGAAAAAGCACTTTTTGCCGCTGCTCCTTTGCTGCACGCTTCTGACAGGCTGCGCTGCTGCAGGCGCCGACACGAAGCAGGTTCGGGAAATCCCCGGGGATGTAGACATTCCTCAGCTGGTATCCGCTGAAACGGCGGAGGGAGGGTACGCCGCCTTTGCTGCGGAGCTGCTGCGCCAGACCCGGAGTGAGGGGGAAAACACGCTGGTCTCGCCGCTTTCTGTTGCGCTGGCTCTGGGGATGACAGCCAACGGGGCCGCAGGGGACACGCTGGCGGAGTTCCAGGACCTGTTCGGCATGGACCTGGATACCCTCAACGCCTACTGTGCAAAGGCCCTGCACGACTATTCCGCTCTGGGCGGCTCCACCAAGTCCACCGTGGTCAACAGCCTGTGGTGCGATCCGGACCTTACGCTGGAGGATGGGTTTGCCGCCCGGTGCCAGCAGAACTACGGCGCGGAGCTCTATCAGGCTGATTTACAGGATCGCGCTACGGTACAGTCGGTCAACGAGTGGGTCAGCAAGGCCACGGAAGGCCTGATCCCCAAGACTGTAGAGGAATTTTCGGAGGATGCAGTCCTCGCTCTGGTCAACGCCATCTATCTCCAGAATAAGTTTGAGCGGCCCTTTGAGACGCCCAGCTCTGAGTGGACGATGGACTTCACCGCTGCCGACGGTACGGTGTCCCACCCACGGGGGATGCACAACGGCACGCGGGACGAGTGGTACCTCTCCCATGCCGGCGGCTCCGGGGTGCTTCTGCCCTATGACGATGGGCGGCTGGGCTTCCTGCTCATGCTCCCGGAGGAGGGCCTTGACCTCTCCGATTACCTGTCCGATTGGGACGGGACGACCATAAAGAACCTGCTGGAGAGCAGGAAGGAGCGGCGGGTATCCCTCACCGTTCCCAAATATGAGCTGGAGTGGTCCGGCTCTCTGGCAGACACCCTGCCGGAAATGGGCCTTTCCAGGGCCTTCGATGTGTCTGTGGCAGACTTCACCGCTATGGGCCGCTCCGCCAACGGCCCCCTGTTCATCGGGGATGTAATCCACAAAACGGTTCTGAAGGTCAACGAGAAGGGCACCGAGGCCGCGGCGGTCACTGCTGTTGTCATGGAGGCCAGTGCAGCCATGCCCACGGACCTGATTGAACTGCGCTTTGACCGCCCCTTCGTCTGCGGCATCGTGGACACGGAGAGCGGCGCGCCCCTCTTCCTGGGCACGGTGGAAGCTCTCGGCTGATGGAACACATACGTCTCCCCAATAACCGCAAAGCTCCCCCGGAAAGCAAACGCTTTCCGGGGGAGCTGCTGTTTTACTTCCATGCAGTCGCGGGCTCTTACAGTCTGTATTCCAGCTGGCAGTCGAAGGGCTCAGACTCCACATGCTTTTGCTGGGGCTGGGCCGCGTCCACGCAGCCCAGAGAGCGATAGAACCGCTGGGTCTCAATGGCGGAGTGGGAGGAGATATACAGCTTGGCGGCCCCCTGCGTCCGGGCCCATTCCGCGGCCATCTGAAACAGCGTCCGTCCGACGCCTGACCGGCGCATATCCTCGGAGACGTGCAGAGAGGTCAGGTCCAGATAACGATTCTCCCCGCCGAAGATCCCCTGCTCCACCGACGCAAAGCCCTTCAATGCCCTCTCCTGGAACGCGCCGTATACGGCCCCGCCCGTCTTAATGGTATTTTGCAGGCAGGCAACCAGAAACTGATAATCTTCTTCGCTCCAATCGTCCACAAAGGGATCGGACCGCACAACCCAGGCGTCACCCTCTCTCCGCAGGCATTGATCCACCACCTGATGCCGCACAAAGGCGCGGAACAGCGAGCAGTCCAGCTCCGAAGCGCAAAGCTTTCTGTATGTGAGCATGTTTCTATCCAACCCTTTCCTACTTGTGGGAGCCGCAGCATCCAAAGAGGAGCACAGATCTGCTCATGGTCTGCCGGGGATCCCGATGAAAGAAATGCTTTTTTCTCATCTGCTACTGCCAAAGCCGCTGCAAGATCTCGCTCTTGAGGAACAGCTTGCTCTTGGGGGCTTCCTTGATTGGGTGGAGTTTTCCACGGCGGATCAGATCGTCGATATTCTGCTTTGTACACTGCAAGAGCTCTGCGGCCTCCGCTGTGGTAACCACTCTCTGCTGAACGAAGGTGGCGAAGTCCTCCTGTGACAGCGGGACGGACTGGCCGATCTCATAGAGGTCGCTGTCGGAAATCGTAAGCTGGTCTCCCCAACAGACTCCATACCCACCGATTTGGATCCCTACCCTCTGAAAAACTGAATCGTTGTTCAGTACAGGCGCAAACGCCTTACTGGATCGCAGGATGCTTTGGACTTCGCAGCGCTTGGTCACTCCGTTTCGGAAAAATACGAGCAGTGCTTTGCCGGACAGCGGAACGACATCCTCGATTTTGTGGTCAAACCGCTCTGAGAAGCTATCGGGGAGATCGTTGGGCGATATTTCCGAGATATAGTAGTCATCTTGTGAACACCGCCCTTCGCTCAGGAGCAGCAGCTTGAATTCATCATATGTGTCCAGTCCGTTTACCTTTAGGATCTGCCCCAGGTTCTGCCGGTCAGAGGGTACGATCCGCTGCTGTACCCATACTCTGCTCCAATAGGAATTGACCGTCTTACGCCCCTGTTTGAGGATCGAGGACAAAATGAGCGGTGTGCTCCATGGATCCGCATCATCCGGCAGTTCAATATAAAACCGCTTTTCCTGCTCATAATAAAACAGGTAGGCAATATCAAAGTTTTGTGGATCATGCTCTTCTCTGATCGCAAAAATCCTCATAATAGCGCCACCTCCTCTCGATCATTTCCCATATCTTATCCTGCCACGGCTGCGGCAGGATGGAATCAAGCCCCTCCATGATGATCGCCCGGTCCTGAGCGTTCAGCCGGTTGATCCTCGGCATCCCATTTGCAGGGATCAGGCCCAGATTATCCTGAGCAGATCTGGAGCCAACAAAACACTGGATCGGACGGTCCTGCATCACGTCAAAGGCGGACACAGATGCTTCATCGTGGCAGTTGAAGAGGAGGGACAGGCCATGGTCGAAGATCGGCGCCAGCCGGATGCTCTTTTTCCTAGCATTTCTGAGTACTTCCATATTGGCGCCGTGGCGGTCACGGTTCAGCAGCAGGAAATCCGCCACCAGCATTTTATAGATATGATCTGCCCAGCCGTTTCGGATGCAGAAGGCCAGCGGCGTCTCGCCGGGCTCGTGCTCCAATTCATAATAGACATCCAGTGCCACCTTATCCTCGCCCCGCTGCTTGAAATCCTCTGAGGCGCAGAGATAGGTTTCTATGATCTGCTCATTCACCTGGATATCGGAATGAATGAGTTGATAGTGCAGATGCTCAATACCCAGAACCGTAAGCAGCCGGTCTGCGATGATCTCGTTGACACACTCATGGCCAACAATACCGTTCATAGAATCGTAGTTGGAGAGCTTATAGTATATCTTCCGGTCCCCTAAATGGGAAGTAGCCTTTAAGAATGAACCCGCGGTGCCGGAAGAGGACCGGATCAGGGACCAGGACAGATAGGTGAGGTCCTGCTTTTCATGGATGATCTCCGTGTACATACTACCACCTTCTTTCCCAGCCATCATAGCACATTTACTTGTCGTAAGTCAAGTATGTGGACTATCAGCAGAACATCCCATCCGCCGCTAGGAATACAGGGGCCCGTTGCAAAATGAGCCCATAAAAACGAGCGAGGTTTGGAGCCCAAAAGGGTTTCCAAACCTCGCTCATTGCTTTATTCTTAGTTTGTGACGCTAAAGAAAAAGCAAGACCAGTATACGGTATACGAGCGCCACGGTCAACTGGTACTTGCGATAAATTCAGAAATAATGATACCGGAGAGGGCACCCGTCCGTCTGCTAAGCGCCCAGCTTGAGGAACTGGAGTACGGGAAACTGTACGAAGCGTATTCTTCCAAAGGGAGAAAATCGGCGGCGGATCCACGGGTGCTGTTCAAGGTATTGGTGCACGGGTATCTGTGCGGGATCTACTCCAGCCGGAAACTGGAGGAGGCCTGTCAGTACCGGATCGACTTCAGATGGCTATTGGAGGACCGAAAAGCGCCGGACCATAGCACCCTGGCGCGGTTTCGGACGGGACGGTGCAAAGAAGCGGTGGAGGAGCTGTTCTACCAGTTTGTCCGCAAGCTGGAGGAAATGGGCGAAACAGACCACAAAGCGGTGTTTCTGGACGGGACCAAGCTGGAAAGCCGTGCGGGATGGTATACGTTTGTCTGCTCCCGCTTTACCACCACCGGACACAGCACCTGTTCCTGGCATCGGATTTATGAAATCTCGCTTACAACACTGGTGTTGAATGAAATCAAAGCGCATAGCGAGATGGTAAAGCAGGATGAAGCTGCTGTATTGGACAAGCTAAAGCGGCAGCTGCTATCCGAAAGCGCGGCCAAGCAGGAAGATTCCAAACTGGAAATCAGCCGACTGCGGCGGCGCATCGGAGAACTGGAACACATGACCGCCAAACTCTATGAGGATAAGGTCAGCGGTACCATCCATGTCGATACCTTCTCTGTCCTGATCCAGAAAAGCGAACAGGAGCGCATCCAAAAGGCTGACCGCCTGGACACACTTCTGGCAGAGGAACGGAAAGTTCAGCAGGAAGTTGAAAATATCCATCAATGGGCAGACACCATCCGTCGCTATCTGGATTTGCAGGAGCTTGACCGGGAAATCGTTGAGGAACTGATTGACCACATTGAGATTGGGGAACGCTCCGTCATAGATGGTCAGCGCCATCAAGATATTAAAATCTTTTACCGCTTTGTCGGTATGATATAAAAAGCCCGGCTGTATCCACAACCGGGTTACTTCCAACATTTGATGGAAACACTTTGCGACCGAGTTACCTCACTTTGTCGAAAATCTTAGATTCAGCAGAACACCCTTCCTGAATAACCTATGTTCTTCATAATATTACGAAATGGAAGAAAATCATCATCACCCTTGAAGCTGTCGTGATTATCATTGATTGCGATTAAGCGAACCCCTTTTTGCCGAAACATTTCTTGAAGCTGTCCTATCACCAGATAATCTCTTCCAAGTCGGCTCATGTCCTTTATCACCACAGTACCAACTGTAGCATTTTTAATATCTTCTAACACATGCATAAAGTCTGGGCGAGCAAAACATGTTCCACTAATCCCATCATCTGTATAATGTCTGTATGGTGTTAATCCATTCTTTTCTGCATACTCTTGGAGCATCTTCTTCTGGTTTAAAATACTGTTTGATTCTCCTTGCAATTCATCATCTCTACTCAATCGTTCATACAATGCCGTGTATTACACTCTTCTCTTTGCCATATCTAATTTCCTCCTTCCAAGCCTATTTAAGCGATAAAAAAAGAACCGCTTAAATAAACACATAAAGCAGTTCTTCCTGTTTTATATATTTGTTTAAGATGTTCTTTAATAGTAGCCTCCCCCGCAGCCAGCTTGTACTTCTTATACTGCCTCACAGCAAAGTGCTGGGGACTCCGGCGCTCCAGCCCGTCAAACATATAGTCCACCGCGTTTTTGAAGGTTTCGTCATCCTCCCGGACCTCCATGCTGTTTATCATTTCCACCAGCGTATTCATGTTGCGTTCTTCCTCCGGCCCCTCAAATACGATGTAGGCCACAAGGGCGCAGTACAAAAGGGTTTCGGCTTTGGTCCAGAACTCGTCGCCCTCCTTGCCGTCGCCTTTGGTGTTGGCGATCAGGGCGGTGACGAATTTCAGCACGTCGCTTTCCGTTTTGATGTAGGCCAGCGGATTGTAGTGCATGGATTTGGAGAAGTCGATACTATTGAACACCCGCACCTTATATTTCTCCCGTTGCAGGAACCGCCCGCATTGGTCGAGGGTGCCGCCCTTCGGGTCCACCACCACATACGAGGAATGGGCTTGAAGGAGCTGCGGGGTCAGCCAGAACCTTGTCTTGCCCGAGCCGGACGAGCCGATGACGCAGGCGTTCAGGTTGCGGGCGTTGGCGGGTATCTTCGGGCGGGTGTTCATGGTAAGAAACTCCGTCCCGGTCAGAATGACATTGTTCTGAAATTTGGGGTCTACAAACGGCTTTATATCCTCCTTTGTTCCCCAGCGGGCGGTGCCGTACTCCGCATCCCGCCGGAATTTCTTTGCCTGCTTGATTTTGGACTGTATCAGCAGATACACCCCAGCCGCACCGGCGAGGCCCACCACCAGGTCAATGCCGCCCAGCCCCGGCCAGTAAGTTTCAAAGACTTTGGGGAAGGTGTCGAGCATCCCCATGAGCTTTGTCCCGAAGTCTGCGCCGGGCGCGATACGGTAGGCCGTCCCGATTTTGGAGAAAAACCAGAACACAAAGAGGTACGGCAGGTTGGGGAACACATATTTTCTGATCTTGTCACTCAACGCCCGTCCTTCACCGCCTCTCTGGTCCGCTGCTTCTCCTTCGGCTTTGTCCTGATCTGCTCCGTGAGCTTGCGGAGCTGGCCGAGGATAGAAGCCTTGTCCTGGTCTTTGTTCAGCACCTTTGTACTGTATTTCTGGAAGGCCGCCGTGATGGCGTCCGCCTGATTGGCTTTGAAAAACAGCAGGTAATGGCCGGGGCTCACTTTATGGAAAGCGTAGTCCACATGGAACTCCTTCGCTATCCGGTCAAAATCCTTCGGCGCACCCACATACTGCATGGCGTTTTTGCCGCCGTAGTGGTTCATCAGCTTCTTCACGCTCTGGCGGCCCTGCGGGGTCAGCGCCTTCCGGTGGTGCTTTTGCAGCGCCCGAACCACCTTGCCAAGAGCGGCGGCCAGCACTTTTCCCGTCAGCTTTGCCGTCTTGATCGAAAGGGCAACTGTTTTTTGGTTTACTTCTTCCTGCATAAAACCTCCTTTCCGTCAGGGCTCCCGGTAGACGGGAGGCCCCCGTACACTCCGGGGCAACAGAAAACCTCGGGCCAATGTGGCCCGAGGCTTACCGCTCGGCATCCCTGCCGGACGGAGCTTTCTTTTCCGGCTCCGTCTGGACTTTTTCGCCCTGTTCCCGCATGGTCTGCAAGATAGAGGGCTTCTTTTGAAGCTGGGAGGGCTTTTCGCCGGACAGCGGTTTGATACATTCCAGACGGTCAGCAGCCCGGATGGCGTTGTCCGTGAGCTGCCGCTGCCATGCGCCCACGCTGGGAGCCCAGCGAAAGCCGTTGCTTTTCAGCTCGGCCCGGGTGTCTGCGTCAGGCTTTCCGTCAAAGAACACCTGCAAGCGGTTGTCCTCCCGGTTCATTTCCACACGGCCCCCATCAAACTCCCAGCCGGAAAACTCCCGCTGCGCCTGTTTGGAAAGCTGTTCGATACGGGCCTTTACCCGGCGGATCTCCGCGTTGTTGTTGGTAAGCTGGTAGCTTTCAAAGGGCTTCGGGGAGCTCCGCCAGCTTGCCGCCATGTCGGATTTCAGCCGCTCGATCTGGTCGGGAGACAGCAGGGCGCAGCCGTCCAGCGTCCCGTGTTTCCGGTAGTAGGTATTGACTTCCTTCATAATGAGCTGGGAGCGTTCCAGAGAGTCCAGCTTTTTCTGGAGCTTTTCAATGGCCGCCGGGTCATCGGCGCTGATACCGCCCATGCCGGTGCTGCGTATCTTATCCAGCAGCCCTTGAATATGCCGCCATTCCTCCATGTTGCTGTCCCGCGCCCGGTTCTGTTTTTCTTTCTTTCCCACCGGGAAATTGGAAGGCCCGGCGATCAGCACAGAGGGAACCCTCGCGTCAATGGCAAAGCCCTGGTTCATGTTTTCGGCCAGCTTGCGGGCGTAGGTGTCTAACAGATGGTCGATCTTCTCATGGTACATGGGGTCCACCCGGGATTTTTGCTGTTCGGCTATGGCTGCGGCCTTGTCCACCATTGCCCGGTATTCCGCCGTTGCGCTCCCTTCCTTATAGTCAGAAAAGCTGTTCATTTCCTTTGCCCGGCGGGCGGCCCCTTCATTGATGGGGTAATAGTTGATGGTATGCACCTCCTTCATGCTTCGGGCCATGTTGGCCCGAAGTCTTACCGTTCCTCATGGGAAGGCCCCGCCTTGTCCTTTTGCGGAGCGGGCGGGGCCTCTTGAAACCGTTTGAGCGCGCCGAGAATGGAATGGACGGGCTCGGCCTTTTCGGGATAGGCAAATACCCGGTGTTCCGGCGGTATGTCCTGCGTCCCGTGGTAAAGATGAACTTCGCTACCATTATGGTATCGTCCGTTGCGGTGCTGCCTTGTTCGACCAGCTCGACAAAGAAGAAGTTTTGGCCTACCGAAAGGACGACTACCAATGGAATGTGTTGGTGGCTGACAAGGAAAAGGCCAGAAAAAAGTATAAAAATGCCGTAGTGGATGATGCCACCATCGATGATATTCTGCTGCTGTATGTGAAAGGAGAGCAAGCAAAATGAAAAGCCTTGTTCTAAAAGATTTATTCAATATCGGCCATAATGCCAAATCCATGCTGTTCATTCTCGTGGTCTTTGCAGCCGCGCTTATCCCGTTTTCTGGTGTTGAAGGCTATATCTTCGTGTGCGCCATTCTGTGTAGCATGATGATTGTAACAACTTTCTCTTTTGACGATAATTCCAAGTGGACACGATATGCCATGATTATGCCAGTTTCCAAGAAAGAATTGGTGGGCGGAAAATTTATTGTACTGGCTATCTTTTGCGCTGTTGGCAGCCTTTTTGGACTGGTGGTTGGTTCTATCGGCGGCCTTATCACAAATAAAATCACGTTTGACCTTGTGGGGATCGGGGAACTTTTATTTTTAGCTTTGATTTCATGGGTGATCGCTCTGATTTTTGGTAGTATGTCAATTCCTCTTGTATTCAAGTTTGGAGCAGAAAGAGGCCGCGTCCTGCTGTTGGTATCTTTCCTTATTCCGGCAGGGATTTGTTTTGGAATATATCAGCTTCTTGCCACATTAGGAGTTGAGCTGACCGATCAGCTTGTGTTTATTCTTCTCTGTTGCTCTCCGCTTGTGGCATTAGTGTGGTGCTATGTGATGTATCAAATCAGTTATCGTATTTTTGCAAGGCAAGAACTCTGATTTTCTTGAATGGTTAGGAGGTATCTATATGGTAAGTGACAGATTTGAAATTACCGAAACCGCAGGAGGTGTGAAAGGCTTTTATGTGGTAGTGGATAGAGAAACCGGGGTTAATTACCTTGTCGCAAAGTTTGGAACCGGCGTAGGTCTTTGCCCCTTGATTGATAAAGATGGAAAGCCTATTGTATCGAAATAAAAATAGCAAAGGGGGTGAACCATGCAAAAAGAAAATTGGGTTCTATGCCCCGTATGCGGAAGTAAAACCAGAATAAAAGTCCGGGAAGATACGATCCTTGAAAGATTTCCACTGTACTGTCCGAAATGTAAGCAAGAAACACTGATTGCGCTAAAAAATCTGAATATATCCGTTATCAAAGAGCCAGACGCACAGACGCAGAGCCGATAACACACAAGGTTTGATCCCTTGTGGTTATCGGCTCTTTTCTATGGAGGAAGTTAGATGTGGGATATTACCGTGAGAGAAAAAGTATACCAACGCCTTGCCAATGAAATATTCTTTCGTGTTCTACATGGAGAGTATGCACTGGGGGCTAAGCTGCCCTCTTTCATAGACCTTGCAAAAGAAGCAGGAAGCAGCCCGGAAACTGTCAGGAAAGCCATTCGGGAACTGCAACAGCATAGTGTGATTGAAAAAACGCGATGGGGGTATTTTATAGCGTCAGATGAAGCGGTCATTGCTGCCTATCGTCAACAATATCTTGAAGCGGTTGAAAAAGAATATCTTAGCGCAAAAGAAAAAGCGGAAATAAATCCATAATTATGTGGATCAAGGGAGGGAGTAGCATGGAAGAAATCATCCTAATTCGTGCTTCTGATCCAGACGGAAGTGTCTTTCAATCTATCCTGGGAGCCTTACGTGGAAAAGATGTTCAGATTGTCCATGCTGCTGACCTTGAGCCTTCTGCCCTGACTCTGGGAGATATTCAGATATTCCCAGAGCGGCGGCGGGTCACAAAGGCCGGTAAGGAGATCTGCCTAAACTACGGAGAGTTCTCTATACTTTACTGCATGGCCCGCTGCCCTGGGCGTGTATTCAGCCGGGAGCAGCTCTACAATGCTGCCTGGGGCGAGGACTATGAATTAGGCACCAACACGGTGGACAACACGATCTGGCGCCTGCGGAGCAAGCTGGAGCCTGACCCAAAGCACCCCACCTACATCAAGACTGTTTTTCGGGTAGGATACAAAATCGAAAAATAGCATAGCAAAGCGCCGGGCGCGGAGGGCTTCTG
>OVXI01000221.1_pt1 | contig 14282 bp, 13 predicted proteins | sample 1732031 | NCBI WGS metagenome assembly OVXI01 (sample SAMEA4545821, study PRJEB24839) | metagenome | biome: chicken; feature: ceca content | place: Italy | collected 2013-05 | reverse complement strand
GCCGCCGCCGTCGCCGTAGCCGTAGGAGATCAGAATGTCGTTGTTGAGCTCCTTGTTCTGGTAGCGCTCCCAGCCGCCCATAATGGCGTCGGGGTGGAGCAGGCCGTTGTAGGTGGTGAAGAAGCTCTGCTTGGGGTCCTGACCCACGCCCAAGGTGGTGATCAGGTGGGCCAGCACCTCGCTGCCGTCGATGCCCCGCCAGACGAAGGTGTCGTTGGGGATCTTGTTGATCTGGTTCCAGGCCAGCTTGGTGGTCATGAAGTAGTCCACGCCGGACTTCTTCATGATCTGGGGCAGGGCGCCGGAGTAGCCGAACACGTCGGGCAGCCAGAGGATCTTGTTGTCCTGGCCGAACTCCTCCCGGAAGAACCGCTTGCCGTGGAGGAACTGGCGGACCAGGGACTCGCCGGAGGTCAGGTTGCAGTCGGGCTCCACCCAGGTGCCGCCCTCGGTCTCCCAGCGGCCCTCCTTCACCCGCTCCTTGATCTTCTCATAGAGCTCGGGGTAGCGCTGCTTGAGGAAGTAGTACAGCACCGGCTGGCTGGACATGAACTTGTAGTTGGGGTACTCCTCCATGAGCTTGAGTACCGTGGCGAAGGAGCGGACCACCTTCTCCCGGGTCTGGGCCACGGTCCACCACCAGGCCACGTCAATGTGGGTGTGGCCGATGCAGGTGGCCACCACGTCGTCGTAGCCCCCCATCTCCTCATAGAGATGCTTGGTGATATAGGCCTGGGCTTTCTCCAGGGAGGCGTAGAAGGCCGGGGAGTAGGGCTGGCGGAGGTCCAGCAGGTTGACGGTGTCGTTGAGCACCGTGCGGATGTCCAGGCGGACCTTGTCGTCCTCGCCCATCCGGGAGAAGGACTGCAGGGGGATCAGCAGGTCGTAGTACAGCCGGTTGATGTCCTTGTCCAGGGTGTACAGCTCCGCCAGGAAGTTGAACTCCTGGTGCAGGGTGCCGGTATAGGCCTGGATGTCGATGTGGAGGACCTCGCCGGCCTTGGCGGGATCCCGGAGGAGCACCTCACGGTGGTTCATGTCCGCCCCCTGGACCACCTCGCCGTTGACGAAGATCAGGAACTGGGGGTTTTTCCCGTCGTCCCACTCCTCGATCTGGGTGCGGATCTTCAGCCACACGGACTTGCCGTCCATGCTCTCGGGGATGACCACATCCCCCCGGAACCAGTAGTGCTCCCCGGGGATGCCCTTGAAGTCCGTGGTCTGGCCCTGGAACTTGCCCTCAAACTCGTTGGAGCCGTCGCAGGTGGCGTACCAGTGCATGTGGCGGCAGTCAAACTTCTCCCAGGGGGCGGCGCTGGCCTCCGCCTCCTCCGGGCGGAAGAACTGGCCGTGCTTGTACTCCCAGTCGGGGAGCTCCTGGCGGTCACGGAACCGGAAATTGCCCAGCTGGTTGCAGATGACCTGCACCCGTTGCTCGATGAAATACATAAATCACCCTCACAGTCTGTAATAAATGCGATTTTCCTGTTTGCAGGCCAGAACCCCCGAGAGCTTCTCAGGGGGTCTGGTCCGGAAACAGATAGGATGTCCCATATACCCCAAAAAAGTGGGGCTGTTGCAATCTAAAATTACAGCAGCCCCACTAAGGAGGTCAGACTAACCGATCAGGGTCAAGTCCAGGGATCAGCCGGCGTTTGTGGCGTCGGCGGCAGTGTCAGCGGCAGCCTCAGCGTCAGTAGCAGCCTCAGCGTCGGCGGCACCGGTGTCAGCGGCGGCACCGTTGCTGGCGACGTAGGCGTCCAGCTGGGTCTGGGCCTCGGCGATGATCTCGTCAAGACCGTCGGCGCGGAGAGCGTCCAGCATCTCGGGGACGACAGTGTCGGGATCACCGGCGCCGGTGACCAGCAGGCTCTTGTAGGTCAGCCAGGTGGCGGTGCAGGCGGCCAACTGGTCGGCCACGTTGGTGGTGTCGAAGTAGAAGCCCAGAGCGGGGGAGGACAGGGCGTTGGCGTTCTGGACAGCCACCTCATCCAGGTAGGGGTTGCCGACGGTGCCGGACTCGGGGGTCATTCTCATGTTGGAGCCCTGGGTGTAGGAGGCGGCGGACCAATCCTGGTTCAGCTTCTTGATCTTCTGCATGCCGTCCTCTTCCACGTACTCGAAGTTCACACCCTCGACGCCGTAGGCGAACCAGTCGCGGACCTTGGTGTCGGTGTTGACCAGCTCCAGCAGAGCCAAGGCCTTGTCGATGTTGGGGGAGGAGGCGTTGATGCAGGAGATGGAACCCTGGACGGTGTCGTTGGAGACCACGGAGTCACCGAACTGGCTGACCACGACCTCAGCGCCGCGGCCCTGGCCCCAGCCCACGCTGGCGCTGGGCCAGCCCTGGGCCACGCCCACCGCGCACATGCCCTGGAAGTTGTCCAGAGTGTTGGCGTCGGAGTTGATCAGGCCGTCGTTGTACCAAGTGTGCATCTGGCGGAGCTGATCCAGAACGTCGTCCTGCTCAAAGACGGAGACCACCTTGGCGTCGTCGCTGTAGTAGCTCACGCCGATGGCGGGCAGGCCGCTGCCGAAGTTGTCGTAGCGGTTGCCGATGATGCAGGAGATGCCGTCCTTGTTGAGCATCATCGGGGTCTCGCCGGTGCCCTCATAGATGGCCCGCAGGCCCTCGTCGATGGAGAACAGGTCGTGGTCCTCAGCGTAGTCGGGATAGTACTGGTCCACGTAGTCCTTGGTCCAGACGAAGAAGTTGGTCATGGAGGAATCCTTGTAGGCGGGGATGCCGTAGAGCTTGCCGTTGATGTTGCAGGCCTTCAGGTACTCCTCGGGGATCAGCTCAGTGAGGCCGGGAACGTTGGCCATCAGATCGGTCAGGTCGGCGAAAGCGCCCATGTTCACGTTGGAGGCATAGGTGCTCATGTCGGTGAAGATGATGTCGTAGTCATCGTTGGTCTGGACCAGCATGGTGCGCCGGTCATTCCAGCTGCCCCAATCCACCACCTGCAGGTTCACATGGGCGCCGATCTTCTCCTCTAAGTAGGGGTTCACCTGCTCATACCAGGCGTCGATGTCGGCGGGCTGGCCGTTGCCGACCTGGTACCAGGTGATGGTGGGAACGCCGCTGTCGTCAGCGGTGGTGTCGCCGTCGGTCTGGTCGCCGGCATTGGCGGCATTGCCGTTGGCAGCGTTTCCGCTGTTGCCGCCACCAGAGCAGCCCGCAAACAGGGACGCGACCATCACGACGGCTAAGAGCAGTGCAAGAAGCTTCTTCATTTCTGTTCCTCCTAATTTGATAGTTTTATTGTGACGGGGGCGGCGCTTGCCGCCCCCGCGACAACCGGTCAAGCGTATCTTAGCCCTTCACAGCGCCGACGGTAAGGCCGGAGATAAAGTACTTCTGGAAGAAGGGATAGACACAGGCGATGGGGACGGCCACCACGAAGGCGATGGCCATGCGGACGCTCTCCTGAGGCATGGAGGCCCGCAGGGCGCCGCTGTCGCCCAGCAGGGCGGTGGGGTTTTTGGTCAGGAAGTCCAGGCTGCTCTGCATCCGGTCCAGCATGGCCTGCAGGGAGAGCAGATGGTCGCTGGAGATGTACAGCTTGGACTGGAACCAGTCGTTCCAGTAGCCGAAGGCCAGGAACAGGCCGATGGTGGCCAGCACGGGCTTGGAGATGGGCATCACGATCTTGAAGAAGACGGTCCACTGGGAGGCGCCGTCGATGCGGGCGGACTCAATGACCTCGTCGGGGATCGTGTTGCGGAAGAAGGTCCGGGAGATGGTGACGTTAAAGCTGGACACCGCCAGGGGCAGGATCAGGGCCCAGATGGTGTCCGCCAGGTGGAGGATCTGGGTGTTGACCACGTAGGAGGCCGCCATGCCGCCGCCGAAGACCATGGGGATAAAGATTAGGATGGTCAGGAAGTTGTTGAGCTTGTGCTCCCGGCGGGACAGGACGTAGCCCATGACGGTGGTCAGCAGTACGCCCAGGACGGTGCCGATGGCGGTGACGCAGACGGATACCCACAGGGAGTTCAGAATGGTCAGCCGCTGGCTCCACAGGTACTCATAAGCCTCGGCGGAGAAGGTCTCCGCGGTGACAAAGAGCTGGTAGCCCTGCTGGCGGATCACGTCGTTGTCCGTGATGGAGATGATGAAGATGAAGACGATGGGCAGGAAGCACACCAGCGCCAGGATGACGAAGATGGCGTTGAACACCACGTTGGTCACCGGGTGGATCCGGTTCAGCCGGCTCAGGCTGCTCTCGTTGAGATTTTTCGAATTTGCTGCTTTGCTCATTGCTGTTTCTCTCTCCTTCCCTGTCAGATCAGCGCGCTGGATTTATCGAACTTGCGGACGATGGCGTTGGCGCTCAGGATGGTGATGCAGCCCACCACCGCCTGGAACATGGACGCCGCCGAGGTCTGTCCGATGGTTACGCTGGGCGAGTTCAGCATCAGGAAGGTCTGCACGTCCAGCGTGGCCACCCAGGAGGTCAGGGGCTGGTTGGCGCCCTGGGACACCTGGTAGAACAGGCCGAAGTCGGAGGAGAAGATGTGGCCCACGGAGAGGATGAACATCATAATGATGATGGGCCGCAGGGAGGGCAGAGTGACGTAGATGGCCTGCTGGAACTTGCTGGCGCCGTCCAGGGAGGCCGCCTCGTACAGGGAGGTGTCGATGCCGGTGATGCTGGCCAGGTAGACCACCATGTTGTAGCCCAGGGTCTTCCAGATGTGCATGAAGACCAGAATGAAGGGCCAGTACTTGCCGGTGGTGTACCAGCCGATGTTCTCGCCGCCGAGGGCCCGGATCAGGGAGTTGAGCAGGCCCTTGTCCGTGACCAGGAAGGCGTAGACGAAGTAGCTGACCACGACCCAGCTCATGAAGTGGGGCATGAACATCAGGGTCTGGTAGAACTTGGACTTGCGCTTGCTGTAGATGTTGCTGATGATGATGGCCAGGCCCACGGGCAGGACGATGTCCAGCACGATGAAGACCAGGTTGTACAAAACGGTGTTGCGGAGGATCATGGGGAAGACGCGGAGGTTGAAGAAGTAGCTGAAGTTGTCGAAGCCCACCCACTCGCTGCTCAGCAGATTGGACAAAAATCCCTCACCGCCGGAGATCTTGTAATCCTTGAACGAGATGATGAGTCCGAACATGGGCAGGTAGCAGAAGAGCACATACCAGACGGTAGTGGGGAGCGCCAGGATCGACAGCTCGGTGTCGTCCCTGGTCCACCTCGCCTTGCCCTTGCGCGTCAACCGGGGCGCAGGCGCCGGTTTCTGGGCCTTTGTCACTTGTTCCGTTTTTACCATGGTGATCGATCATTCCCTTCCTAAATTTTCTGTTGTTGGATCACACAAGTCCAACTGCGCCGTGGGACGGTTTTACTTACCTATTATAATATTTACGTAACACTTTGGTAAAGTCTAGAAAGGCCACTTTTGTAGTAGGAAAAGGTTACATCGCCTCGGAAGTTTCTCTCTCCGGCCGTCGAAACAGGTCGATGCGGCGGCGGATCGGGAACTGCCGCCGCCGTCGCCGAAGCTTCGGCCGACAATGGTGGATCGGGAGAAAATGTTTCGTTTCAGCACTAGCTTTTGCGCCTTCCTTTTGCCATAATGGTGATACCCATCTGCCAAATGAAAGCGAGGAGAAAAACATATGCATACACCCATCCATCTGACCGGGCAGCTGCCCGACCACTGGAAGGAGGCCCTGGCCATCCTGGCGGACGACCTGGGTATGGAGCCGGATGAGGCCGGCGTAGAGATCCGCTGCCGGCAGGGCGATGCCCTGGAGGTGACCTGCGACGGGGCCTCCGTGGACATCACCTGGGAGACGCCGGTGCAGCTCTACCGGGCTCTGAGCCTGATCCCCCAGCCCCTGGCCTCCTGCTCCATCCGGGAGAAGGCCCGCTTCGCCTCCTCCGGCGTGATGTTCGACTGCTCCCGCAACGCCGTGCTGAAGCCGGAGGCCATGCGCTTCTTCCTGCGGAAGATGGCCCTCATGGGCCTGAACCTGGGGATGCTGTACACTGAGGACACCTACGAGGTGCCGGAGCAGCCCTTCTTCGGGTACAAGAGGGGCCGCTATACCTATGAGGAGCTGAAGGCCCTGGACGACTTCGCCGACGTCCTGGGCATCGAGCTGTGCCCCTGCATCCAGGCCCTGGGACACCTCAAGCGGATTCTCCACTGGCCCGCCTTCCGCCACCTGCGGGACAACGACGAGGTGCTGCTGGCGGACCTGGACGAGACCTACGTGCTGCTGGAGCAGATGATCCGGGCGGCCTCCGCCCCCTACCGCTCCCGGCGCATCCACCTGGGGATGGACGAGGCCTTCGGCGTGGGCGTGGGGGAGCACCTGCGGCGGTTCGGCTACGAGGACCCCCACAGCGTCATCGGCCGCCACCTCAGCCGGGTGCTGGAGATCACCGACAAGTACGGCCTCCAGGCCATGATGTGGAGCGACATGTACTTCCACCTGGACGGCAGCGACTACCACAGCGGCGGCATGCCCTCCCAGAAGGCACGGGACGCGGTGGACCCCCGGATCACCCTGGTCTACTGGGACTACTACCAGAATCAGGAGGAGAAGTACGCCGACGCCCTGGAAAAGCACGCCCAGTTCCCGGCTCCCACGGTGTTTGCCGGTGGGCTGTGGACCTGGATCGGTCCCGCGCCCTCCTACACCAACGCCATTGAGAACACGGTGCCGGGACTCACCGCCTGCATGAAGGCGGGGGTGCCCCTGGTGGTGGCCACCGCCTGGGGTGACAACGGCGCGGAGACCAACTTCACCGCCGCCCTGCTGGGGCTCCAGCTCTACGGCGAGATGACCTACACCGGGGTATACGATCCGGCGGCCCTGGGCGAGCGGTTCCGCCGCTGCTGCGGCGCTGACCCCCAGGCCTTCCTGGACCTGAGCCTGTTCAACCAGGTGCCCGGCACCAAAAACTCTGCCCCCGGCGACCCGGTGAACGTCTGCAAATTCATGCTGTACCAGGACCCCCTGATCCAGCTGTTCGAGGCGGACACCGCCGGGCTGAGGATGGCGGAGCATTTCGCCATGCTGGAGGGGCGCTATGCCCGCTACGCGGAGGAAAATCCGGCCTATGAGCTCATGTTCCGCTCCTATGCCGCTCTGGCCCGGGCCCTGGCGCTGAAGTGCGCCTGGCATGAACAGGCCGGGGAGGCCGTTCGGAGCGGGGACCGGGAGAAGGTCGGGGCCCTGGCGACGGAGCTGCCGGAGACCATCGCCGCGGTGGACGCGCTGCGGGTGATCTGGCGGCGGCTGTGGGAGTCCACCAACAAGCCCAACGGCTTCGAGATCATCGACGTCCGCCTGGGCGGCGTGTGCGCCCGGCTGTCCACGGCCATGGAAAAGGCGCGGGCCTTCGCCGCCGGGGAGGCGGAGGCCATCCCGGAGCTGTGCGAGGAGTCCCTGGTGTGCAAACGCCGGCCAGACGGCGCCATCGGCTGCACCAACACCATGGACGAAATCGCCACGCCGGGGCGGATCGACTACTGAACTGAGGGGAGAGCTTGCGGAGGACGGGGACGGAAGTCCCCGTCCTCTTTATTCGTCCTCTGCCTCCTGCTCCTCGCTTGGCGCCTCCTGATCCCCCTCCAGCTCCCGGAACACGGGGACCAGCAGCTGGCTGGACACATAGCTCATAAACGAGAAGCCGATGATAAAGAAGAAGGGCAGGGTTTGGAAGAAGGTGGGCAGGGAGAAGTAGGGCACCAGCACCGGCAGGCTCGTCACCAGCACCATCACCACCGTCCGGGGCAGCTTGGCCACGGCAAGGATCATGGCGTTCTTTACGTGCTCCCGCAGGGCGTTGTCATACCGGGTCATCAGCGGGAAGAGGTAGACCGCCACCGCCAGCACCAGTACCGCTAAAACGAACAGCACCCCTTTGAGCACCACCGCCAGGGTCCCGGTGAGGTAGATCATGACAAGGAGGGCGTTGCACGCCAAGCTCAGAAAGATCAACAGCAGCACCAGAAAGGCCGCGGTGGCCTGCTTGAAGTTTTCCCGGAACGCCCTGAAAAACAGGCGGATGGTCCCGAAGTCCCGGTCCAGGACAATGCCCTGGGTCACCTTGTTCAGGGCGGCGATGGCCGCGCCGGCGGTGACGACCGGCACGCAGCAGATCAGAAAGAGCGCGTTGGACACGATCATGTCGAACACCCGGGCGAGAAACCGCATCAGCGGATTTTCAAGGCTGAATAGATTATTCACACGGCGGCCTCCTCTCTGCTGTCCAGCGCCGGGGACGCCCCGTCGCTGATCTCCCACCTTCCCACGGGTCCGGAGCCCCGCATAACGCTGGGCGAGACCCCAAAGTAGTTCTTGAAGTGGATGTAAAAATTGTTCAGCTGGGCATAGCCCACCATATTGGCGATATTGGAAATCTTTTCCGTGGTGCTGACGATCAGCTTCCTCGCCTCCATCATCCGGTAGGCCATGAGATACTCGGAGAATTTCATGCCGGTATCCCGCAGAAAGACACGGCCAATGTACTTGCTGCTCATGTGGAAGCTCTCCGCGATGCTGGAGAGGGTCTGGGTCTGCCGAAAGCCGTTTTTCACCACCAGGATGATCCTGTTGGTGACCTTGGAGAGCTGGGTGTACTCCACCTGGAGCACAGGGTCCACCTCGCCGGCGGCGCTGGGCAGTGAGCTGTGGAGATCGCTGGACAGCACCCGCTCCACGAAGGCCCGCAGCTCCTCCGCCCGCACGGGCTTGAGCAGAAAATCCTGGGCCGTGGCCTGCATGGAGCGGCGGATCAGCGCGGGATCGTCCACGTCGGACATCATGCAGAACGCTGTCTGAAGGCCCATGGCGCACAGCTGCTCCACCAGCTCATAGCCCATCCGGTCCCCCAGATGGACGCCCACCAGGGCTACATGGGGCATGAAGTCCACCGCCTTGCCTACCGCTTCCATATAGGAGGTTGCCGTCATGATCCCGGAAAACCCATAGGCAGCCCAGTCCAGCCGCTGTGTGATCTGCTCGCAGGCATTGACGCTCTCATCGACGATCAGCAGTCGGTACATTTGCGGTTTCCTCCTTTCCAGTCGATCCAGCGGCGATCATCTGATGCCGTTGACAGTTTTGTACAGCAGATGGTCCCGCAGCTGCGCGGCGCTCCGGTCCGTTCTGGCGGTCACCCGGTAGGGCCGGCCGTCGGTCAGGTCGAAGAAATTATCGGACAACACACAATCAAAGCTGTCAAAGTCGATGGCCACGCCCTTAGTGAACACATCGGATGTGACGGCGATCTCCACGCCGCCCTCCGCGTCCGTAAACTGGAAATCCAGGTGGGGCGGGAGCCAGGAGAAGTGCTTGGCGGGGACCAGCAGCTCGGTCTGGCGCATGAGGAAGTTCCCCGCCCCGTCGTACAGGTCCACATAGAGGTAGGTCTCATAGGGGTCAGCCTCCGGCACCTTGTAGGAGAAGACGTCCTTGGCGGTCAGAGCCTCCACCGCCGCCTCCGCCCGGACCTGGTCCAATACGGTCAGGTCGGAGCGGCACAGGGACAGCTGGATGTGCCCGCGGAAGTCCGCCATGGTCTCGTTGGAGATGTTCACCGCCAGACGGCCGTTCTCCAGGAACAGGCCCATGGCCACCGGAGCATAAAACTTCTTGGCCGCGTAGTGCAGGGCCTTGTACCGGCCCAGGCTGTCCACGCTGGACCAGGAGGCCACCGGCCAGCAGTCGTTGAACTGCCAGTAGATGGAGCCCATGCAGTAGCCACGCTGGCGGCGGAAGTGCTCCACGCCGTACTTGATGGCGTCCGCCTGGAGGAGCTGGGAGAGATAGACCAGGTCCTCAAAGGAGGCGGGGTAGAGGTAGTTGTCCGCCAGGTAGCGGAGGATCTTCCCGTTGCCGCCCTTGCACTTCTGGTGGTCCTCCATGACCCGGGAGAAGCAGTTCATGTCCTTCTCCTCGCAGAAGGTGCGGATGGTCTTCATGGACGGGAAGCTCTCAAAGCCGTACTCCGAGCAGAAGCGGAAGCTCTTCTTTCGGTAGGTGGTGAAGGGCACGCCGCCGTGCCAGACCTCCCAGTAGTGGGTGTCCCCCCGGGCGAAGTTCCCCGGCTCGTCAAAGCCGCCGCCGGAGGAGGGGCTGGAGGGCCAGTAGAAGGTCTGGGGGGCGTACCGCTCGCAAAGCTCCGGCAGAACATGCTCGTAGAGGCGGACGTAGTCGTTCCGCACCAGCAGGCTCTTGCCCTTGCCCTGGTTGGCGATCATTTCCTCCATCTCATTGTTGCCGCAGAAAAGTCCCAAACTCGGGTGATGGCGCAGCCGTTTGATGTTATGAATAAACTCCCGTGTGACACTCTCCCGGAAGGCGTCGGTCAGCCGGTAGACCGCACAGGCAAACATGAAGTCCTGCCATACAATCAGACCGTTTTCATCGCAGAGATCAAACAGCGTGTCGTCCGGATAATAGCCGCCTCCCCATACGCGCAGGCAGTTGTAATTCGCTTCCACACAGGAGCGGATCAACGCCGCCGTGCGCTCGGGCGTTACCCGTGGGATCAAATTGTCCTCAGGGATATAGTCTGCGCCCATGGCGAAAATCTTGACGCCGTTCACCACAAAGGCAAACTCGCTGCCCCATCGATCCTGGGCTGTGCTGACGGTAAGCGTGCGCAGGCCGATCCGTTTCGACTGCTCCCCCTGCTCTCCCGCACACACCGTCACCGTATAAAGCGGCTGTTCACCGTAGCCGTGCGGCCACCACAGGCGGGGAGCTTCGATGAGGAACGACGCTTTCCCATCTGTCAGCGGGGCATCCATGCGTCCACCGTCTGGATCGCTCACCGATACAACGCCATTGTGCGGCGCGCAGTCCGAAAACTCGGCTGTCACCGTCAGTTCGACGCTCCCGTCCTTTCTATGATCCTGCAAGACCAGAAAATTCTCCAACCGGGCCCCATCATACGCCAGCAGTTTGACGCCGCGATAGATTCCCATATCCGGAAGCTGCGGACCCCAGTCCCAGCCGAACATGCAGTGCGCCTTGCGCAGATGCTGGTAGCCCCGCATGGTCATCCATTCCTCTTGTCCCCAGAGATGATCGGCGTCCTGCGCTTGTTCCGCACACCGGATGGGGGAATCGATCTCCACACGCAGCGTGTTCGTTCCTTCCCGTGCGGCAAAGCCGATCTCGAAATCCCATGCGGCAAACATATTGTCCGCCCGGCCCACCCTGATGCCGTTGACAAACACCGCGGCAATGGTGTCAATGCAGTCAAAGCGCAGGATCAGATGCTCCTTTTTCAGCTCCTCCGCCGCGAGGGAAAAGCTCGTGAAAAAGACGGAATCGTTCCGGCTCAGTTCCCGGACCGGGAATTCGTTCAGCCCGTAAAAGGGGTCCGGAATTTTTCCCTCTCGCAGCAGCACTGTGTAAACGGAAGCAGGCAGAGAGGTTGTAAAGGTTCCGTAGGGTTCAAATGTGATGTTCCAGTTTTGATTCAAATTTCTTTCCAAGGTATACCGCCTTCCTTTCCAGGACTTGTTGAAAAAACACCCTGCGGGTAGCATAGCGCGCAGGCAGCTTTGTGATTGATGGACTCTCCGCTGCTGTTCCTGCACAGCGCATCCTGGTGATCGGGACAATTCCACATCGGAACCGTCTTCAAAAGATGGATGGGATCACATATCCCTGATCCGACTCCTGACGGACGCAGTATTGCAGATCTCCCACCCCCATGAACTGAACAAAGTGTTCCAGATCCGCCTGTTCCGGCACCGGGACGGGCGGTTCTTGCTGTTCCTGGAATTTTTTGATTTCCTTTTTTCTCTCCTTCAGAAATCCCGCGCTGCTGTCGCAGAGAAACACGGGAGCCGGTCCAGACCGTCCGCGCTGGCGGGCTGACGCTCTGCACCGTGCCAATGCGCGGGCCGCTGCGTGCAGACTCAGTCTGCCTGCGGACATTATACCATTTTTCACCCATCGTGATTGTCGTTGACGGGCTCGCGTCCGTCATCCAACAGGCAGAGCAAAAGGCCGTCGCGCGGCTTGAGGTATTCATCCGGCTTGGCGAAAGGATCGGCGTGACGGTCATCGGCGCAGACACCGCACAAAATGTGGAGCTTGCGTACTATTCCCAGAATATTCTGATGGAAACCCTCCATGAGGGGCCGCTCCTTCTGATGGGCGGCAAAGCAGACGATCACAGGATTGCCGACACACAGGCGCTTGCCAGACAATTCCCGGACGCGTTCGCCCCGGATCAGATGGTGCTCGATCGCGGCGGAACCTTCACCGGAATCAAACGGATGCGCGCCGACGGCTGACGGCGGCGGAAAGGAGAAGCTATGGCCCACACCTATCAGGAATCCTTAGAAGATATTTCCCCGGCTCAATGGGACAAGCTCTCCACACTGGACGAGTACCCAAGCGACAGCTTTGTGTTCTCGGCCTTTGGTTATGACCTACATATCCGGGACGAGCTGGTGGCCGGAGCCTTTGCCAGCCTGCCGGAGCAGGAGCAGCAGATTTTAATTCTGCACTGTGTCGCGGCTATGGCGGACGGCGAGATCGGCGGCCTTGTGGGGATGTCCCGCAGCGCCGTCCAGCGCCACCGCACAAAGACTTTGAACGAATTGCGGCAGAGATTGGAGGATAACGGAGGGAGGAACGCGAAATGAAGCAGCCCACATTCCACGGCAGGGTGCTTCTGCCCCTGTCAGTCTTTGCGGAGGCCCGCGCCGGTGATCCGCTGGCAATGGAGCGCATCTTGCGGTACTATGACGGCTACATAAACAAGTTGTGTACCCGGACGCTCTACGAGCTGGACGGAACGCCTCATGTGCGGGTGGACGAGTACATGAAACACCGCTTGCAAAACAAGCTGATCCGGGCCATCCTAAAGGACAGCCTATGAGAAAACGCCGGGCGCAGGGCCAGCAGGCCGCCGCGTCCGGCGCTTTCTCATGGGTTGTTTTCTACGCATTTAGAAGTGTGTTCTGGCGGGGATTGGATAATCTATCCCGCCTGCCCGCCGACCGTGCCGGAAAAGCCTTGTCACGGCTGGGTTTTCACCGTCCTAAATGCGTAGACACGCCTAACTTTTTCTACGAAACGGATGCTGCAACTACTTGACAACACTATCTGACAAGAGTATATTTTAGATAGACGCTCGTTCTGTAAGGACGGGCTTCTATTTGGAACATGGGTTAGCTTACTCTAACTAATGGTGAATAGGAGGTGCATGGCCTGAAAAAGAACAGTAAGAAGCCGGAGGTCAGACGGCAGGAACTGATAGACGTTGCATCGGCTCTTTTCGCTGAAAAAGGGTATGAAGCGGTTTCCGTCCGGGATATTCTGAACGTGGTGGATGGAGCGCCGGGAATGTTCTATTACTATTTCAAATCCAAGCAGGATATTTATATTGCTGCTATGGAACAATACATTACCCAGCGATTGGAACGGAAATGTAAGATCATTGAGGATGAAACAGTTTCCTTTGATGAAAAGCTGCCCATCTTCCGCAGCATGGTTGAGGAAGATATACAGGGCTATATGGAACGTTTTGCGCCGCAGGCGGACACTTCCATTTCTGATACATCCTATAAACTCTATGATCTGGTACATATGCTGGGCCGAATGGTTATCCCATATTCTAAATTCATTTTGCAGGGCATACGGGAAAACCGGCTGAACAACCGTTTCCATATCACAGAGGAAAATGCAGAGGCTTTTGCAACCTTTGTGTTATACGGCGCATGGGGGATGATCTACAACAACAAATTTACCGGCAACGGTGGTTCCTTTGATTTAGAAAGCATATTGAAAATCACCGACCAACTATTTTATTGACCTTAAAACAAATTCATATATGACAAACACAACGGGAATGTTCCGCAAGGGGCATTTCCGTTGTGGCGTTTTAGGGGTACAGAACGAATTCGGTCTGTAAAAAAGAAAGCGAGGTTTGAATGATGAAGCAGAATGAAAAGCCGAAACAGGGTATTCCCCGGCTGCTGGAGATCTCCGGCGAAAAGAATGCCCCTTTTGCAGCCAGTGTCCTTTTCTCCATACTCGGAACACTGTGCCAACTGGTTCCGTTCCTGTCCATCTATCAGGTGATGGCGGAATTGCTACGCCATACAGCCACAGGAGTGGCACTCCATACAGATTTTATGATCCGCTGGGCGCTGTATGGTCTGGCTGGTCTGATCGTAGGCTATGTGCTGGCCTATGCCGGAGGCATGATGGCCCATACCTTTGCCTCTGTCTCTTATACACATCTGACGCTGCCGACGATCTACTCTGTGTAGATCTC
>OVXI01000220.1_pt1 | contig 14286 bp, 10 predicted proteins | sample 1732031 | NCBI WGS metagenome assembly OVXI01 (sample SAMEA4545821, study PRJEB24839) | metagenome | biome: chicken; feature: ceca content | place: Italy | collected 2013-05 | reverse complement strand
GTATTTTTTGAGATTGTTGCAATAAGTTTATTGTCTGAATTAAAATTCAAACATAATACAAATATAAAGAAAACATTCAAAAATGTAAAGATTGTACCACAGCTATTCCATGCTACGTCCCACATTTCATCTAATAAATTTGAATACATAATCCCTATTCCAAACAATAGAAATAGATTCATTAATAATCCAACTATTGCAATTCGATTTCTCTTTTTCGATTCGATCGAAACAATTCTATTGTATATTAATGGAATCATTCCTCCAAAACAAAAATAAACAAAGGTATAACCATAAATACCTCTCAACGGATTGAACATATTAAAAAAATTAACATCATAAAATGTATCACCCATATTCAGCAAACAACTCACTACAGTCGCAGCAACATTCATTAAACTATTTCCAAACGTTACGATTGCACATACTACAGTAAAATATATAAAAATTTTCTTATTTGTATCGTACACCACTTTTAACAATGGGAAGAATATGTAAATGCAAACCAAAGCTCCCATATACCAAAGATGATTTAACCATCCTAATTTCCACGTCCATAAATATTTTAACATATCTGAAAATGTTAAATATTCATTTTTTATAACCATAAGTAAACCTAATGTAATAACCGCCCAAATTCCTGTCAGCACAATTAACCTTATCGTTTTTAAGATATGTTTTTTTAACTCAAATTTTCTATTAAATAAAAGATATCCATTGACAAAGAAGAAAATCGGAACGGAAGTAGATATAATCGTTCTAAAAAAATACATTAGGCATTTATCCAGTTCTGAATTTTCTGCATAGATTGTACCGTGATATAAAACAACCAAATACATCGCAATTGTTTCCATGAGATCTACCCATGGAATTCGCTTTTTAACATTAACCATTTTTATTCATCTCCATATTATTTACTTTAGTATCGTTTTCTGCATTTTCCCTGCGTTTGTCATCCAAACTGAAACCATTGATTTTTATAATTTTTAATTGTATATTCTAGTTTCTAGTATAACTGTCTATTTGTTTTCGATATTGCGTTGGTGTCATCTGCGTAAATTTTTTAAACGAACGAATAAAAGTTTCTGGGTTCATATATCCAAGTTCTTCGCTAATGGCTGCCACTGTTTTATTTGTATTCAAAAGCATACGCTCTGCACGGCGCATACGGAGAGCACTTCTCCACTCATTAAAGCTTAGTCCAGTAGACGCTTTAATTAATCTGGAACAATAGGATATAGAAAACCCAAAGTGCTTAGCTACATCCGTCAGAGTTACTGTATTTAGATTTAATTGGATGTAATTTAGCACCATAAAGTGATCTGGCTCTTGCCGTTTATTATCTGTCAACGAAGACTCCACAGTTGAAAGATAATATCGAGTAATAAGACCCACTAGTATGGTCATCATCCCAATCATAATCTGATCAGAACAGGCGTCATGAAAAAGATGCTCCTGATATAACTGTATCATATGTTTTTGAATATTTGGCTTTCCCGTTGCTCCTGTGTGAAAAATCAAATAATTGATATGCTGAGAATTATAAAGTCCTTCAGAAAAAAATTCACTTACAATATCATTTTGTTTCATAAGGGGCGCAAACATCTGATAAAAAGTTGCTTTTTTAAGAAGGATATTAAACACAGTCGTATTATCATTAAATACTTCAATATTGTGAAAGACTCCTGGAGCAATGAAAATAAAATCTCCCCGCTGAAAACACAGCCGTTTTCTTCCAATATTCTGAACACATTTTCCCGAATAAACGTAAACAATTTCAAAAAAATTGTGTTTGTGAGTAAATCCTGGCGTATACCGATTATGTCGACTGATAAAAATATTTCTCCCATCATTCTCTGAAAAATATTCGTCATCATCCATATAATACGAAATAATATTGGGTAAAAGATCTGGTATAACAAGATGACGTCGTATGGCATCTTTTTTGTCTATATCCGCCAAGAACTGTTCCAGTGTATGCTGTGACTTGCTAGCCTCAAAATAGGCTTTATAAAATTTTTCATCACAATTTAATTCTGTAATCTCTCTGAATGTTTCTTTTAATTTCTGATTCATAGATCATACCCCCAGTATCTGGTAATTCAAACGATCCTGCACAAATTAACTTTTGATTAGATTTTCTCACAGAGAGCAAAAAAAGTCAATGAACTGTATAAATATGCCAATTTCATAAATCTTAATATTTCTCTAATATTAAGGTATAGTACAGAAACGGGGGAAATACAGAAATCTGTACAAAAATAGAAAGGAGGAAGAACGATGAACCGTACAAAACTTTTTCTTTACCAACAACGATTTGGTTATGGAATGGGAGATTTCGCCTGCAACCTAATTTGGCAAGTTATTTCTCTTTATTTGCTGTATTTTTACACAGATGTCATGGAACTTGATCCAGCAGCTGTGGCAGCTATGTTTGTGGTTTGTCGAGTTATTGACGCAATAACCGACGTTTTAGTTGGATTTGCAATTGATAAAACAAAATCAAAATGGGGAAAGAGTCGTCCATGGTTTCTATTTGGCGCAGTTCCGTTTGCAATCTCTGCGTTTTTGGCATTCAGTGTTCCAAATATTACACCAAATGGAAAGCTCATCTATGCATATGCAACTTACATATTTTTATCCTTTATGTACACAGTCGTGAATATTCCATTGGCTTCAATCCTTCCAGCTATGACGGATGATGGAAATGAAAGAACTGTCCTTGCAACCTGGAGAAAGTTTTTCGCATTTTTAGGTTCAACAATTGTTTCATCCACAGCTCTTGCCCTTGTACAGCTTGTCGGTCAAGGCAACGAAGCACTCGGTTTTCGTATTGTAATGGGAATCTTTGGAATAGTGGGATGTCTATGCTTTTTTCTGACTTTTGCGTTAGTCAGAGAAAACAATTTGCAAGCTAGTGAAAAACAGGCTACTTTAAAAGAAACTACCGTTTCGCTTGCACATAACACACCTTGGAAACTTTTTGCACTAAATATTATGTTTATGTGGACAGGATATTTTATTCAATCATCGGCACTCATCTACTATTATAAGTATTATATAGGAAATACCACTCTCTCTTCACTTGTGGCAACTATCATGACTATGATTCCTATGGTAGCCAATCTAACCGTTCCATTTTTGGCAAAACGTCTTGGAAAGAGAAATCTATACTCTACCGCAGCTGCTGTGCAGCTGGCAGGACTGGCTATAATCTTTATAGCAGATAGGAACATCCAGCTCATTATCGTAGGTGCAGTAATCTCTGCCTGCGGTTATGGAATAAAAGAAAGTATTTATTTTTCCATGCAAGCCGATCCAGTAGACTATGGAGAATGGAAAACAGGAGTTCAAGCTGCGGGAACACTGTCTTCTATCAATGGATTTTTAGGAAAGGTAGCTCAGGCAGCCGCTGGCGGTATCTCTGGTTTGCTACTGGCATGGGGCTCCTATGATAAGACAGCAACTGTACAAACAACAGAAGCTTTACTTGCCATCAAATCTATGTATCTCTACATACCTATGATTTTGCTCATACTCTCAATCATAACCATGTCATTTTACAAATTGGACAATCAATTTACAGAGATTCAGAGGGAACTAACAGAGCGCAGAAAAATACAAAAAAATGAAAAAAATAATATTATGGAGGAAGAAGTATTATGAATAAAACGAGTTCAAAAAAATACATGCCCTTAGTTGGAGCTGCCGGTATTGGTTCTATGCTAGGTTCTGGCATTATCATCGGTCTGTCTGCCACCATCACTGTATGGCAAGATGGACTGGGACTTTCAACTGGAGAGGTTGGCATCCTCTCTGGAGCATTAACTTTTGCCATTGCCGCAGGTTCCCTTCTAGCTGGAAATCTGACAAAACTTATGGGGCTTATCCGAGCTTTCAACTACATGAATATTATGTATGCTATAGGCGCTTTTCTATGCGTACTATCCAATAGCTTTCCTATGCTTTTGATCGGATTAATTCTGACTGGATTTGCTTCTGGAGCAGATCTTCCAATTAGCCTTACTGTAATCTCTCACGATGCCCCAAATGAAAAAACATCTGCTGAACTTGTCGCATCCACACAAGTTTTTTGGCAAATCGGTGTACTCGGATCTTATGCTATGGCTTTCATCGTATCCAAAATTCAAGGGGCATTTGGAGCCAGAGTTGTATTCGGTATTCTTGCTGGTTTGGCTATGGTCGCATTTTTATGGAGAACCTTTTCCAAAAAATTCAAAGAATTTCATCAGGAAGGAGATCGTAAACACTCTTCTCAAGGCAGAAACGGATCTTCTGAGGTTTCTTTCACAGCTTTATTTAAAGGAAATGGAAAAAAGAAGTATCTCTCCTTCTTTCTCTGCATTATCATTTTCTATGTATGTTGGAATCTGTTGGCAAACACGTTTGGACAATTTCAAACTTATATGCTGGTAAAAGCAAATGCCTCTCAAGCATTGGCAACAGGATGTGGAATTGCCCTGAATATCGCAGGCCTAATCTGTGGCATTCTATTTGCTTCCGCAGCGGGCAGCAAACATAGAAACAAATTTTTCTACGTAGGTATTGTAATCCAAGCAGCCGCTATGATCGGAATTGCTCTCGGCGGAGGAGCACTTTTCATGATTGTAGCCATGATTGCATGCTATAATATAGGAAATCAGTTTGCCGGCGAATCCATCTACAAAGTGTGGACACAGGAATCCTTCCCTTCCGAAGCTCGTGCTTCTATGCAGGGATTTATCAACGGTTTTTCCAGACTGTGCTGCGGTCTTTTCGCTCTTGTCACACCTTATCTTGTTGTACCAGAACGTATCCAGATGACAATGTACGGATTTGCAGCAATCGTACTTATTAGCGCAGTTGCAGGTACAATAATGCTTCGTCTACAGAAAAAATATGGCGTTGGTCAAATGTAAAAGGAGAAGAAAATTATGGCATTTACATTTCAAATTAATACAGATGTGGAGTTTATCCACGATGAAAACTTACTGAAAAAAGCAGAAGAAAACAAACCTGTCATACAGACACGCAAAGTTTTCCCTGTCTGCATAGCAGAACTTATTAAAGATGAAACCCAACTGAATGGTATTACAGCAAAACAAAGTAAAAAGAATCTCTCTCAACTCCCGTCCTATGGATGGAAGCGAGATGACAGACTAATTCTAGATTTTGGAGATCATATGGTAGGAAAATTCGAGATTGACATTGACCAAACTGGCTCCCCTATGGATGCTCCTCTTTATCTGCGCATCAAATTTGCAGAAGTTCCATCTGAATTGGAAGCAGAATCCAGAGATTATAATGGATGGCTGAGTCGTTCTTGGATTCAGGAAGAATTCGTCCATTTCGATCAGCTCCCTGCCAAATTGTTTTTGCCAAGGCGATACAGTTTCCGCTATGTGGAGTTGAAAATAATCGATACGTCACCAAAATGGCAGGCCGTATTTTCCAATCCTACTGTAACAACCGAAACGTCTGCGGACTCTTCCTCCTTTAAACCGCTCTGTTTGAAAGATGAAAAATTGCAGAAAATTTATAACGTAGGCATCAAAACTCTGGCTGACTGTATGCAGGATGTCTTTGAGGACGGACCAAAAAGAGACCGCAGGTTATGGCTTGGTGATCTACGCCTCCAGGCTCTTGCTGACTATGCTTCCTTTGATAACACAGCATTAGTGAAACGCTGTCTGTACTTGTTTGCAGGCATGACAACAAAAGAAGGAAAAATCTCTGCCAATGTATTCGTTCAACCAAAAAATATCCCAGATGACACGTTTCTCTTTGAGTATAGCCTGTTTTTCATCTCCGTTCTATACGATCTTCACCAAGCTCATCCAAATGAAGATCTTGTAAGAGAGCTATACCCAACAGCAAAAAAGCAAATTGACCTTTCTCTGCAAATGTTTGATAAAGATGGTAAATTAATTCCAGATGAAGATTATCCAGTTTTTGTAGACTGGTCCAACGAGTTCAATAAAGACACAGCCGGACAAGCCGAGATGATCTATGTATTGAAACAATTCATCTTTCTTGCTGAAACGATTAGAGAAGCAGACATAAATTTCTACCGTGAAAAGCTTACTCTCATCAGCAGATACGCCAAGAAAAATTTATACCGTCCAGAGCGAAAACTATTTGTAACAGGGAACGAAGAATTTAACATTGCAAGTCAGGTTTGGATGGTACTTTCTGGTGTTATGAGTCCTGAAGAAAACAGAGAAATCATGCAGACTACGATCCGAGAAATGTTCCCAATTACAGGCATTGCCACACCATATATGTACCACCACATCGTGGAAGCACTATTCCAAGCTGGTCTCAAAGACGATGCGGTTACTCTTATGAAAAACTACTGGGGTAAAATGATTGATCTCGGAGCAGATACCTTCTGGGAGGCTTTTGATCCAAATCAGCCTGATTACTCTCCTTATGGCAGCCCTATTGTAAATAGCTACTGCCATGCCTGGAGTTGCACACCAGTTTATCTAATCAAAAAATATTTAACTGAATAAAGAAGATTACAGAAAAAGCTGCAGGGAAGATATCCCTGCAGCAATACAAAAAGCAACTGAGATTTTAAGAATTTCATACCCAATCATCTCCAGCCTCATCAAGCTTTTTCCGCAAAACTTCCTCCAGAACAATAAAAGCCGGAATAAAGCTGTCACGAATAAGAATTATCATTTCATCAACTTCATCTTCATTATAAATATGAACTGATAGGTTACGTCTTTTCAACATAAGAAGCCATACGGCAGAATCATCAACAAATCCCATCTTATAACCGAGCTGCAATATTTCTCTTGGAGAGCCTGTTTCCGCTCCCAAAGCGCCGTGGATTTTCAGTACTGCCTGTAAAGCTTTCCATGCAAGTTCAAACGTAAGATTAAACTGCCCAATAACGCCTGTTCTATATATATCATCATTGTTTGCAAGTATAAAATTTGCATTTTTCAGCACATTAAGGCAATTGGAAAAATTGTCAAGCTTTTTCATATATCACAATACCATCCTTCTCAATTTCATTTTTCAGTTCTTTTGAAACATTCTTTTCGGCATCAACTATATCAAAAGATAAAAGAGAATGTATATTTTCTTTTATATCCCAATAAAATGCATCAAAATTTCCGCCATATACGGCAATGTCTATATCGCTTCGTTCCGAATTTGTTCCTTTTGCACGGGAACCAAAAAGCGTCACTTTAGTAACAGAATGTTTCTGAGCAAATACGGAAATTTCTTTCACAATCCTATCTGGAAGATTATATTTCATACCTAATCGCCCCTCTTTCTCATTTCAACGAGCATTACCCATAATTTTTTATATGATAATTTCATCATTTCTCCAACTCAGTATAAATCCATAAATACGACTCGTAACGTGCGTTTCTAATCGTTTCTTTGTCAAGTTTTTTATCTTCCTCATCCTAATAGCAGAGTATCAATCATTAAGATCTCTGGCCTGCATATCCATTTAAACAATAGTTGTACTCTTTAAAAATATTATAAGAAAAATACACTTGAACAAAAATCTCTTTTCAAATTCTATCACATTTTTTAGTCATTTTCAAGTGAACTACCCTGACTTCGTCCATTTCGATCAGCTCCCTGCCAAATTGTTTTTGCCAAGGCGATACAGTTTCCGCTATGTGGAGTTGAAAATAATCGATACGTCACCAAAATGGCAGGCCGTATTTTCCAATCCTACTGTAACAACCGAAACGTCTGCGGACTCTTCCTCCTTTAAACCGCTCTGTTTGAAAGATGAAAAATTGCAGAAAATTTATAACGTAGGCATCAAAACTCTGGCTGACTGTATGCAGGATGTCTTTGAGGACGGACCAAAAAGAGACCGCAGGTTATGGCTTGGTGATCTACGCCTCCAGGCTCTTGCTGACTATGCTTCCTTTGATAACACAGCATTAGTGAAACGCTGTCTGTACTTGTTTGCAGGCATGACAACAAAAGAAGGAAAAATCTCTGCCAATGTATTCGTTCAACCAAAAAATATCCCAGATGACACGTTTCTCTTTGAGTATAGCCTGTTTTTCATCTCCGTTCTATACGATCTTCACCAAGCTCATCCAAATGAAGATCTTGTAAGAGAGCTATACCCAACAGCAAAAAAGCAAATTGACCTTTCTCTGCAAATGTTTGATAAAGATGGTAAATTAATTCCAGATGAAGATTATCCAGTTTTTGTAGACTGGTCCAACGAGTTCAATAAAGACACAGCCGGACAAGCCGAGATGATCTATGTATTGAAACAATTCATCTTTCTTGCTGAAACGATTAGAGAAGCAGACATAAATTTCTACCGTGAAAAGCTTACTCTCATCAGCAGATACGCCAAGAAAAATTTATACCGTCCAGAGCGAAAACTATTTGTAACAGGGAACGAAGAATTTAACATTGCAAGTCAGGTTTGGATGGTACTTTCTGGTGTTATGAGTCCTGAAGAAAACAGAGAAATCATGCAGACTACGATCCGAGAAATGTTCCCAATTACAGGCATTGCCACACCATATATGTACCACCACATCGTGGAAGCACTATTCCAAGCTGGTCTCAAAGACGATGCGGTTACTCTTATGAAAAACTACTGGGGTAAAATGATTGATCTCGGAGCAGATACCTTCTGGGAGGCTTTTGATCCAAATCAGCCTGATTACTCTCCTTATGGCAGCCCTATTGTAAATAGCTACTGCCATGCCTGGAGTTGTACACCAGTTTATCTAATTAAAAAATATTTAGCTGAATAAAGAAGAATACAAAAAACGGACTCCAAAGAGTCCGTTTTCTGTATTATAATTTAGATATGATCAACAACCTCGCTCGTTTCCGAACTGTTTTTTTGGCGAATGCTTATGAAAATCTTTTTTATCAAATGATCCGTCGTTTGGAAAAAACAAAGTATTTTCAAAAGAAACGGTATTTATCGATGATACAAAGTTAGAAGCTTGTACTAATTAAGTATAATAAATCCAACTATACCAGATCATATTTCACTACATCCATATTTACCATTCCATCTGCAAAGAAACAAATTCCCTCTGCCGCAAGATCCGTATACATAACCATCGTCATGACCTGTTCTCCGTCATTAATAAACACTTCTGCACTGAAACGATCCAGAATCAACCGCAGTTTGAGTTCCCCATTTCTACTATTTACCAAGCTTCGGCGCTGATGAATGATTGCTCTTCTAGAACCAGAAAATTTTCGATCTATTTTGAGAATGGATTCATGAGGACGAAAACTAAGTGCTGTCTGATATGTATCATTCTGGGCAAAGCGCAATGCAAACTTTTGATATAATTTTTCTGGCTCCCCAGGACGCAGCGTAAGTTCCAGATCGATTCGTCTTCCTTGGATCCTGTCCAGATTGAGTAAATTGGAAAATGTAATATTATAATACTCCACTTTATTTTTCCGCATTTTTTCCAGTTCTTTCACTGGATGCTGATAGAGCTTACCATCTTTGATAAATAGTTCCCTAGGAAGACTCATCTGCCCCAACCACTTTTCTTCTGACGAACGCAACGCACAAGCATCCCAATTCTGCATCCAACCAATCATTATTCGTCTCCCATCTGGCGCCAGCACAGTCTGTGGTGCATAAAAATCAATCCCGTAATCAATTGCCTGATCATGCTGCTCTGTAAAAATACCAGTCTCTTCATCGTAATCACCAATCAGACAGAGAGTTCCATTTCCATTATGATATTCAAAACCAGACGGCAGCATATCCTGTGGGCTGGTCAAAAGAACCCATTTTCCATCTAGCTTAAAAAAGTCGGGACACTCCCACATCTTTCCAAAACGATTGTGATTCGATGCAAGAATACTTTTAAAATTCCACTGAAACCCATCCAAACTTGTATATAGAAGTATTTGTCCGCTACCATCCGATGGGCGATTTCCTACAACGCAGCAGTATGTGCCATCTTCTTTCTTCCATATTTTTGGATCTCGAAAGTCATACTTGCTGCTTCCCTCAGGAAGATCCTCCGCATCCAGCACAGGATTATTCTCATACTTCACATAATCTACTCCATCTCCAACAGCCAGACATTGCGTCTGTATATCATGGAATTTCCCATTTTTCTGTTGTTCTTTTAATACTCCAGTATACATCAACAGCTGTCTACCATCTGGGAGCGTTACCGCACTCCCAGAAAAGCAGCCATCTCTGTCATAAGCCTCATCTGGCGCTAAGGCAGCTGGAAGATAATACCAGTGCAGGAGATCTTTGCTCACAGCATGTCCCCAATGCATAGGTCCCCATTTTAAATCATATGGGTAGTATTGATAAAACAGATGGTACTGTCCTTTATAATAAGAGAAACCATTCGGATCATTCATCCATCCTGTACGTACAGACAGATGAAAGCCTGGACGCTCCTCTTCCTTTATCATTTTTTCAGCCGCTTCTTCATATTTTCTAGCTTCACGCAATGTTTGACTTGTCATATCCAACTGATTCCTTTCATTCCATTTCTGCAAGGGATTCCTGATAGCTATCAAAATATTTTTGTTTAATCTGGAGATATTCAGATAAACCGTATTCTTCCATTTTCTGAAGGTATTCTTCCCACTCTTCTTCGATACCACCATTCAGAATCCAATCTGCTTTCTTCTGTTCCGCATATTTCTTAATATCCGTATCCAACTGTGATACTCTGTTCGTATCTTCAATGCTCATAAATACATTCGGATACACATACTTGCTATGCATATCATCCAAATAGACCTCGTGCATATTGTCCAGACGCCATTTTGCATCATCTGGCTGTGTTACATACACATCATAGTAATCATTTAATACAGCTAACGGTCCATTGACAGACTGTGCTTGACGTACTTCCACTGGCGAAGCGTCTCCCAATTCCAGATGTTTGAGCATAGGGTCTCCCTCAGCATTGGTACTCATCTCGAAAATATTATCTGCATCTTTCTCGCCATAGGTACCCCAGTTGTTTTGCGGTGACTGCAGTGGATCATACATCTGATCAATCCATGCTGCGGCAAGAGCGGTATCTCGGCAGCTCGTAGTTAGTACGCATCTACCTCTGTCAAATCCACTCGTTTCACTGCCGTTTTGACGAGTAATGTTAACCAAACCATCTGGTCCCGCCAAAGCTGGAAGCATTACATAATCTTCATAGTTATCAACATTAGCAATATCCCACGTGAAGCAAAGTCCGTATCTGTGGTTCTTGCCTTTTGCCACGTAGGAGGACCATTCTTGTGTAAATGCCTCTGGGTCTACCAAATCCTGTTCCACCAGTGAATGAAGCCATTCAACCCCTTCTTTCCATCCTTCTTGAACCGTTGTATAGATTACTTCTCCTTCATCTGTCACTGCGAAATGATCTCCCGTATCTCCGTATCCTTCTCCAAAACCATTGATTAGAATGGCTGGATCTTGGTCACCGTTGTTAATAATAAACGACATTGGGATCACATCTCCCTCGATATTAAATTCTGCCTCTAATTCATCCGAATGATCTCGAAAGGCAATCAGTACCTGTTCTAATTCCTCTGTACTCCTTGGTATTTCCAGGCCAAGAAAATCCAGCCATTTCTTATTGATATATGGAATATTTCCAATCGCCTGAATTGCTTCTTTCCCTTCTCCGAGCTGTTCAATCCATGGGAAGGAATAAATATGTCCATCTGGTGCAGTACACATCGTCCGATACTCTGGATACTTCTCAAATACAGCTTGAAGATTCGGCATATATTTATCAATCAGATTTTCAAGTGGGATAATAATTCCTTGTTTTGCATATCGAAGCAGGTCGTAATCATTCATCCCTGCTGTGAATAAACCGTCTGGTAAATTACCAAACTGGGCTAGTGCCAGATTTTTCTTGTCTGCAAACTGATCATCCACAAAGCACGTCCAATCGATATGTACATTTGTCTTCTCTTCCAACCTTTGGAAAATCAGTTTCTCATTTGGCTCCTGCGTGGTAGTAGCTGGAGCGCTTGTAATAAAGGAGAGCTCTTTCGTCTCCTTCAGTGGAAAAGCAACCTCCTCCAGTGGTGTATCTGGATCTGTGTCCGCTCTCTGTGCATCTCCGCTGCCGCATCCAAATAGGGACAGTGTCAATATCAAGGACAGACCCAAGCCCGTCAGTCTCTTTATTCTTTTATTCATCGCTTCTCGACCTCCTAACCCTTGACAGAACCAACCATGATTCCCTGGTCAAAATACTTCTGGAAGAACGGATACATGATCAAAAGCGGCAAACTCGATACAACGATAGTAGCATATTTGAGAAGTTCCGCCACTTTTGCCATTTCTGCCGTACTCTGAATATCTGCAATCATACCTGGCTGCGGTGTATTTTGTACTAAAATGGATCTTAATACTAACTGCAATGGCTGCATATTTGCATCATTCAAATAAATCATCGCATCAAAGTAACTATTCCACATTCCTACAAAAGACCATAGCGCCAATACAGCAATAATTGGCTTACATACTGGCATCATAATCTTAAAAAAATGCTGTATCTCGTTTGCTCCGTCTAACGACGACGCTTCTCGAAGTTCTGTCGGAATGGACTGGAAATAGGTTCTTGCCAGAATCATGTTCCACACATTAAATGCTCCTGGAAGAAGGATCGCCCAGACGGTATTAACCAAATGTAGATTATTTACAAGAATGAATGTAGGAATCATTCCCCCTCCAAAGAACATAGTAATCACAAAGAGTACATTAAAAAAGTTTCGTCCTACAAATTCCTTCTTAGACATCGGATATGCTGTCAGCAACGTAACAAACACAGAGATTACCGTAAATGCCGCCGAGTAGAAGAAGGAATTGCCAAATCCTCTCCAAATCATGTCATTTTCTAATACTCTCTTGTATGCGTCCAGTGTCCAATCCTTAAAGTTGAAACTGATTCCCTGGTTATTCAACACGTTCGGATCCATAAAAGACGCAAGAACTACATAGACCAGTGGAACAAAAACCGCAAGTACAAACAATCCCAGCAACGTATAGCCACTCCCGAGGATCATGCGGTCTGACATTCTGAGTTTCATTTTTCTTCTTGTCTCCATAGCCAAATCCCCCTTTATAATCCTTCACCGTCATTGAGTTTCTTTACAACCCAGTTTACAAACACAAGTAATACTACGTTGATGATTGAGTTAAAAAGCCCTACAGCCGTCGAGTAACCGTAATCACCATTTAACAAACCGAGCCTGTATACATAAGTGGAAAGAATTTCAGAAGCTGGAAGGTTCATGTCTGTCTGTAATGCGTAGGCTTTTTCAAATCCGATACTCATGATATTTCCTGCCTGTAGAATGAACTGGATCACAATGATGTTCTTGATCGCAGGGAGCTGTACGTACCATATTTGCTGCAAGATATTCGCACCATCTACAACCGCTGCTTCCTCCAAATCTTTACTTGCATTCGACAATGCTGCTGTGTACATGATGGAAGACCATCCAGCTGTCTGCCAGATACCACTCGCTATATAAATCGTCCGGAATGCTTCTGGCATGGTCATCCAGTTAGTAGAAATCCCAAATAGGGAATTGATTGGTCCTACTGGAGAAAGGAACATACGCACCATACCACAGAGTACGATGACTGAAATAAAATTCGGCGCATAAATTAAAAGCTGGATCTTCTTACGAATCCCAGTCATGCGGATTTGGTTAAGCAAAAGTGCAAGGATAATCGGAACTGGGAATCCCCACAGAAGGCCGAATATACTCAGTTTCAACGTATTCATCAAATAGTTCATAAAATCAGGTGATGACAAAAATCTTCTGAAATAGTCCAATCCGACCCATTGACTTCCAAGAACACCTTCGATAACATTGTAATCCTCGAATGCAATTAGGATTCCTCCCATAGGTCCGTACTTGAAGATTAACGTAAGCAAAAGTCCTGGTAGAAGAAAGAACACATATAGCTGCCAGTTTTTCTTTACATATTTCAGTTTTTCTTGAGACGTTTGATTCACAGTAACTGCCGCTGCTTTATTTTTGCGGAAAACTTTCATTATTTACCCCTCCTTTTTTACATTTGCACCATTCATATTTATTGACCGGTCTTATTTATGTATGGCACCTTTAAAGGTTGTCTTTATAATATCACTATTTGTGCATAATGTCAATATATATTTTGCATTTGCACAATAATTTTATGTTTCATATGCAACTTTATGCAATGTATATTATTTCCTATCCGATTTTCTGTGATTGTTTACAGATTTTTTCAACTTTATATTTGACAAATTGCACACAATC
>OVXI01000213.1_pt1 | contig 14480 bp, 10 predicted proteins | sample 1732031 | NCBI WGS metagenome assembly OVXI01 (sample SAMEA4545821, study PRJEB24839) | metagenome | biome: chicken; feature: ceca content | place: Italy | collected 2013-05 | reverse complement strand
AGACCCTGGCCTATGAGGTTGACCAGATGAAAACGGTTCTTCCCTATGAAACGGAGGATTTGCAGATTATCCCCGGGCAGGACTACTGCACCCTGGTGACCTGCACCCCTTTCGGAGTAAATACCCACCGGCTCCTGGTAAGAGGAACCCGGATACCCTATGAGGAAGCCTCCCCCGATGCAGAAACCGCTCCCACAGAGCCTGTAACCTCTACCTGGGAGCAGGAATACCGCAACGGCATTCTCATTGGCCTGAGCATTGTGGGCCTTCTGGCAATCATTATGGTAATTATTTGGCGCATTTGGAGGTGCAAGTTTGAAAAAGCGTAAAATCCTTATCATCTTGTTGCTTATTCTGTTTCTGATAGGGCTGGCAATCTTCTTATATCCTGTGGTTCAACAGGCCCGGATTGATAGTCGGACCAAGCAGACAGTACAGCAATTTATGGCCGACCGGCCCGAGGAAGTCCCAACCCAGCCCCAGCCGGATATTGAGGACCTGGAGGAACAGCTCCCCTACTTTGACCTGTGGTATGATTCCCGGTTCTATAATATCCATCTGGCTTTTAACCAGCAGGAAACTCTGGACAGTACCTTAGCTTACATTCAACCCCAACTTACCCTGGCAGATTACGGACTGGATACAGAGGTTTTCGGGATACTCACTATCCCAAAACTGAACCTGGAAATGCCCATCTATCTGGGGGCAAACAGCAGTAACCTTTCCCTGGGAGCTGCTGTGCTGGGTCAGACCAGCCTGCCAATGGGAGAAATGAACTCCAACTGTGTCATTGCCGGTCACCGAGGCTGGAATGGTGCTGATTATTTCCGCTACATCACAGAGCTGGAACCTGGGGACGAGGTTATCATCACAAACCTTTGGGAAACCCTCCGCTACACCGTTACAGAAACCAAAATCATTGAACCCAATGATGTGGAAAGCATTTATATCCAGCCTGGGCGGGACATGGTGACCCTTATGACCTGTCACCCCTTTGCCAGCGGCGGCAAGTATCGCTACCTGGTCTATTGCGACCGGGAAAAATGAGCAGAGGATTCTCCTCTGCTCATTTCTACGCTTATCACAATTCCATCAAATCCTCAATACCGCAGCACAGAATCTTCGCAAGCCGGACCAGGTACTCCGCCTGGGCTTTGTTTATATTTTTCTGCCGCTGTTCGTACTGCTGAATTGTACGCAGCGGAATCCCCGACTGCTCAGAAAGCTCCCGCTGGCTCAAATGTGCCCGCTGCCGCAAGAGTTTCAGATTGGTTTCCGGTTTAGCTGCACGGAACAGCTCGTCCATTTTATCCACAAACTGCCGGATGTCCATTTCATGGTATGGACAGTACAGGGACTGAATTTCCTTAATGGGAACATACTTCACAATCTCCGCAAAGCGCAGTGCGGTATACCATTGGTAGTATGCCAGCGCCCATCCCGTCCAGTATTCCCTGCTCCTGTTTATGGAGTAGTTGGGCTTCTTCCGCTTATATAATTTACCGGATTTGTCCAGTACCTCATAAGCCAGCTCCACCCCGGACATCCCGGCAAGAACCGTAAAGTCCCCGCTCTCAAATCGCGCAGCCATACCGGACCGAAGGAACAGACCAAAAAAATCCCCAATGTCGTATTTTAAATCATACACGGCAAAGTCCAGCATACGCCCCAGCGTTGTCCGGGCTTTCTCCAGATAAACTCTATCGTAGGCGTGAATCACAGGCATCCATCTCCTCATCCATAATCTGCATGATATAAAGATCCCCTCGCTGGCGTCTGTTGCGTTCCACATCAAAGTATTCCCGTCTGGCAGCCTTGTCCCGCATACTTTTTTGGGCATACCATTCCCGGCTTTCGGCAATTTCGCTGCCGATGAACCGGAGCCGTTGAAAGGCCAGCTCGCTTTTCAGAACGAACTGCTGCCCCAGCTTCCCCAGACGCATGGCGTTGTTAAGCTGGCGAAGAGAAATGGTGCCGTTGATAAAGTCCTGGGCAAAGGAAAAATAGCTGTCGTCCGCCCGATAGCCAATAATCACATCAAAACTACCGTAGTCCACCGCAAAATACTTTATCAGATATTCCTTCGCTTCCAGCGCCAAACCGGAGGGCACATCAAACTCCCGGTTTTGCAGGAGGATGGAAAGCCAGTGAAGAATTGTATACCGGGAGTCGTTGAGATCCAGAATTTTCAGTCCGTCACAATCGATTTCATAGCAATTGGCATATCCGTCCTGCTCCTTTCCAACGCCCCACTCCTTCGCCATTTCCAGACTGTCAGTGCAGTAGAAGCCAAGGCCGTAATCGTTGTAGGCTTTGCCATATCCAAACTGCGGATGTTCGATTATATGGTTGGAACCGTGGTAAATTTTCCTGAGCATAACATATCATCTCCTTTATCACCTTAATTATACTCCCAAAGGAGTATAATGTCAATTCTCTTTTGGTCACCTGCCCTTCTGTCGCAACAGGTATCAACACCACATGAGGCAGTGTTCTGGGAACAGCGGCAGCCCTGCAAGGCAGGGATACAGACCGCCGGAATGGTTCGATTCCATTCTGTCTCTCCATAAAAATTCGTGCCAAGTTGGCACGAATTAAATCCATCAAAATTGGCCTCAGAAATTCGGCTCAACTTGAGCCGAATTTCAAAGAAGAAAGGATGTGAGAAAATGGGCGTAAATTTAGATGCGGTGTTCCGTAAGGCAGAGGCCGTGCGGAACAAAGAAGCCGCCCAGAAGCAACAACAGGAAAATGAAATACCCATAGTCCTACTGGACAATCACCCCCTGTTTGGGAAGGGACTTCCCTTCCGGGAGCCGACCCAGGAACGGCTTGACCAGATGGCTGAGAGCATACGCAGGAACGGTATTTTGAATCCCCTGTTGGTGCGCCGGATGGGAGAGCGGTATCAGATTCTGGGTGGTCACACCCGGAAGGCTGCTGCGGCAAAAATCGGCTACAAGGAGCTGCCCTGTGTGGTTATGGATGTGGACGACGATGAAGCAGAAAACATCTTTGTCACTGACAACCTGATGCAGCGGCCCGGTCTGCTCCCCAGCGAGAAAGCCTGGGCTTACAGGACCAAGCTGGAAGCCATGGAGCGACAAGCTGGCAGACCTCCGAAACAGCAATCAGAAACTTCGTCCCAACTTGGGACGAAGTTAGCCACCAACCCAACTTCGGGCCAGATTGGCCCGAAGTTTAATGCGGAAGAAAATTCCGCCCAACTTGGGCGGAATTTAGAAACAGCGGAATTGATAGCAAAAGAAACTGGCGAAAGCCGAAATCAAATCCGACGCTACATCCGCTTAACCTACCTGAATCCCGACCTGCTGGACCTGGTGGACGATGGAAAGCTGGGGCTGACCATTGCCGTGGAGCTGTCCTATCTGGACGAGCTGGTACAATCCATGCTGGCAGATTATTTAGAGGAACACCCAAAAGCATCCGTCAGCCAAAATATTGCTTCCCAGCTCCGGGATCTGGCAGAAGCCGGAACCGTCACAGCCTTGGACATAGAGCAGCTGTTCCGGGAACCGGAGCAGCAGAGAGCGCCCAAGGTACTGAAGCTCCAACTGAAACCCATCCGCAAATTTTTCCCAGCTTCTGCCAGCCCGGAACAGATGACCGCCATCATTACAGCAGCCCTGGAGAGGTATTACCGAGAGGAGGAAAACAATGGCCACCAGTAAAAACGGAAAGAACTACTACACCAAAGAGCAGTACCAGTACGCCAAATACCAGGCATCCGCCCTGGAGTACGCCCTGAGCAAGGGCTACCAGCTCATTTCCAAAGGGCAATACTACACCATGCCGGAGCATGACAGCATGGTGTTCGCCCCCAACGGAATGTGGTACTGGAACAGTCGGGGGCTGAAGGGCAAAGCCCTGGATTTTATGCTCCAATATGAAGGGAAGAATCTGGTGGACGCAATTCTGGAGCTGGCAGGAGATAAGGAACCATCACAGCTTACTGCGGCAATTACTCACGCCCCCTCCCAAAAGCCCAAGAAGCCCCCCACTCCTCTACCACCGAAGCACGCCTCCACAACGGAGCGCATATTTCACTATCTGTGCAAGGAACGAAAGCTGGATAAAAATGTTGTCATACATCTCATAGTTAAAGGCTTACTTTATGAAGAAATAAAATTCCAGGACGGAAAAGAATTTCACAATGCCGTATTCGTTTACAACAATCCGTCCGGACAGTTTGTAGGTGCGTTTCTTCGGGGATTAAATCCCCGCTTACCGTACAAACATGATTTGTATGGCTCATGCAAAGACTATGGCTGGCTGATTCCCCACCCCAGCCGGGAGCCGGAAGCGTTGTATGTCTTTGAAGCCTGCATCGATGCAGCCTCCCACATGACCCTTTCCCCCTGGGAGAAAGCGGACCGGCTCTCCCTGGAGGGCCTGGCTCCAAAGCCCCTGCTGAATTATCTTGTCAACCACCCTGAAGTCAAGCGGGTGGTTTTTTGTTTGGACAACGATCTGGCAGGCCGGGCTGCCACCCAGCGGCTGGCGCAGCGGCTGGAAGGTGTGGAGGTGATGGTGCAAATTCCTCCCAATGGTAAGGACTGGAATGACTATCTAAAAAGCGGAGGCAAGAAACTCCCCCAGCCGGAGGTTTTTCTCCCTCTGAATAACACCCCGGAAATAGAACTTTGAAAGGAGCAACAATACAATGGCAGACCTGAATTACAACCTCTATGAAAAAATGTCAGATGAGCAGGACTACTACCGGCAATGGCTGCTCTCCCAGCCCCCGGAGGAAATCCTTAACCACGCTTATGAGTACGCCATGCGGGAGGACATCCTCATGGCCATGGAAACTCAAGAACTTACAGACACCCAGGCCCAGGCACTTCTCGGTTCTCGCACCCCTTTGGCCGATGTGTACCGTTATTTTGATAGAGTCGAAACCGACCACATGGATGTAGTCCGGGATTGTATCAGTATCAGAGCCAACGATATACTTAGAACCCAGGAGGAGCTGCGAAAGGCCCCGATTTACCCATATGATGCCCGTTATGCAGCAGAGCATGGAGAGCAGGAACAGTATCGGGCCTCCAGACGAGCCAACCTCCAATGCAAAGAAGCCATCGAAGCGGCGGTGAAGGAGAACTTTGATGGAAGGCACCTGAACTTGTGTGCAGCGAAAGGCGTGATTCAGAGCTATGGCATGGACCGTGTATCGATGATTCTCGCCAGTACGGTTCAACGACAGGATTGGGATGGCAGGTACTCCCCAAGCAACAAAGATTGGGCTAAAACCGTTCCTTTTGCCAGTCCTAACCTGGATGAACTCTCTTTGAATGTCCATCCCGCCGTACTGAACGGATTTATCAGCCTGGTTCGAACAGAACAGCAGCTCACCGAGGCTGCTGCCCAGATCCAGAATGAAACGGAACTTGAATTATAAAAGAAAGGAGAAAGTCATGGATTACGCAACCTGGTTCCCGGCCAGGCTGTCACAGCTTCGGCATCAGAAAGGTGTTTCCGCTCGAGATATGAGCATATCCCTGGGACAATGTGAAAGCTATATCAACAAAATCGAGAATCGGAAAGCCCTCCCCTCCATGGGCGGATTTTTCCTGATTTGCCAATACTTTCGAATTGAGCCAAAGGATTTTTTCAACGCCCAGCTCCTCGCTCCCTCTGAAGTGGAACAACTTGTGACCACGCTGGGACGATTGAAGCACCATCAAATAAAGCACCTGCTCCAGCTGGCGATTGACCTGCTGGAAGATTAACCGAAAGGAGGCAGTAATCATGCCGGAGGATGTAACCATTTTTATTGACGAGGAAACCTTAACAATGGAGGAATGGGAGGAATTGAGAAATGCCGAGACCGAAGAACAAGGATGAGTACCGGGCCGAGCTGGCAGAAACCTTTGCCCACATCCTGGAGGAGCAGGGTCTGAACTGGAAAAAGGAATGGCATGGCCAGGGCATTAACGCCCCCTACAACGCCGTCACCAAAGCCCACTACCGGGGAATCAACGCCTTTTGGCTGTCCCTGGTATCCATGTCCCAGGGCTACACCGACCCCCGGTGGGTCACTATGGTGCAGATTATGGACAATGACGGTAAATACCACCCCAAGGAATCCTGGCACCTGAAGAAAGGCTCCAAGGCCGCCTATGTGGAATACTGGTATCCCTATGACCTGAAGGAGAAAAAGGCAATCACCTGGAAGCAGTACAAGGACGCTCTGAAGGACGGCAGAACCGAAGCTGAATTTAAGCTATCCTCCCGATACTATGCCGTGTTCAACGCACAGAATGTGGAAGGTATGCCGCCTCTGGAAGTGAAGCAAGTCCAGAGCGTTCCCATTGACCAGCTGGTACAAACTCTGAGCCAGAACATGGGGGTTCCGGTTTTCACCGATGGCGGGGATCGGGCCTACTACTCCCCCGGAAAGGACGAGATTCACCTGCCCAAACCGGAATCCTTCTTCTCTGAGTATGCGTTCAATTCAACCGCCTTGCATGAGCTGGCTCACTCCACCGGTCACGCCAGCCGGTTGAATCGGGACCTTACCGGAGGATATGGAAGCCAGGCATACGCCTATGAGGAGCTGGTAGCCGAGATGTGTTCCGCTTTTATGTCGGCGGATCTGGCTGCGGAGGCCACGCCGGAACACATTGAGAATCACAAAGCCTATATCCAATCCTGGATAAAAGCCATCCGGGAAAAGCCGGAAACCCTGGTCAAAGCCATCAAGGACGCTCAGGAGGCTGCGGTCTACATGGATAGTCAGGCTGAGCTGATACCCGAAGAAGAAAACAGAAAGGTTATGGAATCTGCAATGGAAATCTCTGAAGATAAAATCAGAACACCTGGCGAGGAAGCAAACAGCCTGGAGCTTTCTTCTGCCAAGGAGGCAGCAACGAAAAATGAACCCATCTTTGACCTTGAGGGAGACGGCTTCTCCATTTATCAGGTAGGCTTCCCGGATGAGCAGAGAGTGCGCTTCATGGGGATGGACTGGCTGCAAAGGAATAACATCCCCGTAGACCGGAAGAATTACGACCTGGTCTATACTGCCCCTCTGGAAGAGGATACCGACCTGGAGGACCTTTATCGCCGATTCAATACAGAAATCCCAGAGGATTTCCGTGGGGCTTACATGAGTGTCAGCGATGTGGTGGTCATCAAACGGGCAGGTGAAGTCACCTGCCATTTCTGCGACACCATCGGCTTCCAGGATGTCCCCGGTTTCTTGCCAGGAACGGAAGCAGAAAGACAGCGCCCGGAACCCGAGCAAAATGGGCTGACAGTCCTGGTGGTAGAACCAGGGAAGGTTCCCTATCCAAAGCAAATCCCCGACACACTCCAATCCTTGCAACAAGAAGTAGGAGGCTACATTCAAGCAGTCTACCCCTTCAGGGACCCCGTCTGTGTCATCTGCAATGAGGAAGCCAAACTGGAGGGCCTGCCTATGAACCGTTCCCTTCGGGACGAGCAGGGGCAGACCTATGATGTGGTAGCCGGAACCTTCCTGGTGGCAGGTTTGGGCGAGGAAAACTTTACATCCCTCTCCCCCGACCTGCTGGACAAGTACAGCCGTCACTTTGCAATGCCCGAGATGTTTGCCTCTTTGGGTGGAAAAATCATCTCCATGCCTATGCAGGAGCCTCTGAGGGAGGCCCCTCTTGCGGATATGGAAATTGAGATGGGGAGTTAGAGAAAGGAGAAATTATGAGATTAACGCTTTGGAAAGCCAGAAAAATGATGAAAGCGCAGAATGGGAATCTTAACCTGGCTGGGATGCCAATCACACGACTGCCGAAGAGGTTGACTGTGAATGGCGACCTTGACCTGCATGATACGCCGATTACCCAGCTGCCAAAAGGGTTGACCGTGGGCGGCAATCTATTCCTGTATAACACGCAGATTACAAGTCTGTCGGAGGGCCTGACCGTAGGCGGCAATCTTGACCTGCATAATATGCAGATTGCAAGCCTGCCGGAGGGCCTGACCGTGGGCGGCAATCTTGACCTGTATAACACGCAGATTACAAGCCTGCCAAAAGGGCTGACTGTGAATGGCAACCTTGACCTGCATGATACGCCGATTACCCAGCTGCCAAAAGGGTTGACCGTGGACGGTTATCTTGACTTGCGTAATACGCCGATTGCAAACCTTCCGGAAAACCTGACCGTGGGCGACAACCTATTCCTGCTGGGAACGCAGATTACAAGCCTGCCGGAAGGCCTGACCGTGGGCGGCAATCTTGACCTGCGTAATATGCAGATTGCAAGCCTGCCGGAGGGCCTGACCGTAGGCGGCAATCTTGACCTGCGAGATACGCCAATCACACGACTGCCGAAGGAACTGACCGTGGGCCACAACATATTCCTGGAGAGAGCGCCGATTACCCAGCTGCCGGAAAACCTGACCGTGGGCCGCAACCTATTCCTGCGTAATACGCCGATTACCCAGTTGCCAAAAGGGTTGACCGTGGGCGGTTATCTTGACCTGTATAACACGCAGATTACAAGTCTGCCGGAAAACCTGACCGTGGGCGACAACCTGTATCTGGCAGGGACGCAGATTACAAGCCTGCCAAAAGGGCTGACTGTGAATGGCGACCTTGACCTGCATGATACGCCGATTACCCAGCTGCCGGAAGGACTGACTGTGAATGGCGAGCTTAACCTGCGTAATACGCCGATTACAAACCTGCCGGAGGGCCTGGCCGTAGTCGGCAATCTTGACCTGCGTAATACGCCGATTACTCAGTTGCCTGAAAAGCTGACCGTTAGGGGCTGCGTCTACCTGAATGAGAAGCAGATTGCCCAGCTACCGAAAGGACTGACGGTAGACGGCATTCTCGACCCGGAAATGTTGTCCGTTCTCAAGTCTGTATCAAACATATGCGGGCCTTCAGCAGAATTGGAGGCTGTGGGTCGGATTGAATACCTGAAAACCAACGGCTTACCTGGTGAGATCGTAGAGTATACGGATGCTGAGAAGTTCGTCCAAGACATCAGGGAAAGAACATACTACGGAGTACCCTTCACCGTGGTTTTGTACCAAGACTCCAACGGACACACCATCCCCCGGGATTTCCTGTTTGAACTGGACCCACCCCCAAAGGGGTTTCGGGTGGAAGATGCTCCCGTGCTGGCAGAGAAACTGTCAGCCCCAGAGGAAGCCCCTCTTGCGGATATGGAAATTGAGATGGGGAATTAGCGAAAGGAGAAAATCATGCCGTCAAAAATAGAACATTTCAGACAGCTGTCGGAACGGACGGCCAGAGGGATTGCCTCCAGTCCCGAGAGATGGACAGCCTTCCTCACCACAGCCGGAAGGCTTTATAAGTACCCATTCCACGAGCAGCTGCTCATCTTCGCCCAGAGACCGGAGGCCACCGCCTGTGCGGATTATGAGCTATGGAACCACCGGATGGGCCGGTATGTCCGCAGGGGCGGCAGGGGTATTGCCCTGCTGGACGATACCGGTGACAGACTACGGCTTCGTTATGTGTTCGACGTGGCCGATACCGGAACAACCCCCCATTCCCGTACCCCCTGGCTCTGGCAGCTGGGGGAACAACACAAAGAGTCTGTGACAGCCATGCTGGAAGCCACCTATGGAGCTGCCGGTGACAATCTGGCTCAGATTTTATCCGGTGTTGCCCAAAACCTCACCGATCAATACTGGGAGGACGGTAACTTTGATTACATCCGTGCCCTTGACAATTCCCCAGAGGTAGAGTACGATGAATTTACCATAGGTATTTACTTTAAGGCAGCCGCTTCCGTCAGCGTTGCGTACTCCCTCCTGTCCCGGTGCGGCCTTCATCCGGAAGAACGCTTCAAAGCGGATGATTTCAAGGCTTTGACTTTCTTCCAAACACCGGCTGCGGTCATGGAGCTGGGAAATGCAGTCAGCACCATCAGTGAAGGGGTGCTGCGGCAGTTGGAAGCGGTCATAAGAAAGTACGAAAGAGAACGACTTACAGAAAGGATGGAAAACAATGGACAACCTGAATTACATTCAGAACGGAGATTATCAAATTCCCGACCTGAAGCTGAGCAACCCGGACCTGCCGCCGCTGAACAAGTACGGCAGAATGCGGAAAGCCTATCTGAAGGAACACCATTCGGGCTATTACAACCGTCTGCTTCTCAGCGAGGAGCTGTATCCCCACTGCCTGGAGATTCAGGAGACATTCGAACGGCGGATGGAGCAGCTGCTTCCCCAGCTGGCGAAAGAAGCCGGAGCAACGGAGCAGCTGAAGGCCAGCGACCCGATGAGATGGGTGGGCCTGATGAACAACTGCAAGGCACAGGCCGAGGAGATTCTGATAGCGGAGCTTATCAACAACTAACCATAAATCTGTTTCCTACGGAACAGGAGCAAATTCAAGCCATTGAAGCAGAGGATGCACAAACATCCTCTGCTTTTTCTTTTCCTCGCAATACCAACGAGGAACACCCTGTATCCATTCAGGTTAATGGTGAATGGCAGACCTTCCCAAATACCAAGGCCGCAGAGGAAGCCGCCTACGAGGAATACAAAAATAACTTGCGCCGCAACGCCGAGAATTTCCACATCACCGATGAACACCTGGGAGAAGGTGGCCCCAAAGCCAAATTCCAAGCCAATATTGAGGCCATCAAGCTGTTGAAATACCTGGAAAAAACAACTGGGCAGGCATTACCGGAGCAGCAAGAAGCCCTATCCCGGTATGTGGGATGGGGCGGTCTGGCAGACGCTTTCGACCCTGAGAAGCCCTCCTGGTCTACCGAGTACGCCCAGCTGAAGGAGCTGCTTACCCCGGAGGAGTACTCCGCAGCCAGAGCCTCCACCCTGAATGCCCATTATACCAGCCCAATAATCATCCGTGCTATCTATGAGGCCGTGGGCAACATGGGCTTTGAAACTGGCAACATCCTGGAGCCGTCCTGTGGTGTGGGTAACTTCTTTGGTATGCTCCCGGAGAAAATGCGAGGCAGTCAGCTGTATGGTGTGGAGCTGGACAGCATTTCCGGCAGGATCGCCCGGCAGCTTTATCCCAAGGCCCACATCACCGTAGCCGGGTTCGAAACCACAGACCAACGGGACTTCTTCGACCTGGCCGTGGGCAATGTTCCGTTTGGCCAGTATCAGGTCCGGGATAAAGCCTATGACAAGTTGAATTTCAGCATCCACAACTACTTTTTTGCCAAAGCCCTGGATCAAGTAAGACCCGGTGGTGTGGTGGCCTTTGTCACCAGCCGGTTTACCATGGACGCCAAGGATTCCACCGTGCGCCGGTACCTGGCCCAGCGGGCTGAGCTTTTGGGAGCCATCCGGCTGCCAAACAATGCGTTTAAGGCCAACGCCGGGGCCGAGGTTGTTTCCGACATCATTTTCCTGCAAAAGCGGGACCGTCCCCTGGATGTGGTGCCGGACTGGACCCAGACCGGACGAACGGAAGATGGGTTTGTCATTAACCGCTACTTTATCGACCATCCGGGGATGGTTCTGGGCCGCCAGGAAACGGAAAGCACCGCCCACGGTGTGGACTACACCGTGAATCCCATAGAGGGAGCGGAACTTGAGGGGCTGCTCCAGAAGGCCGTGAAGCATATCCACGGCACTTATCAGGAGGCCGAACTGCCGGAACTGGGGGAAGGTGAAGCCCCTGACACCTCCATCCCTGCCGACCCCAATGTGAGGAATTACTCCTATGCTCTGGTAGACGGTATGGTCTACTTCCGGGAGAACAGCCGGATGGTGCGGCCCAGTCTGAACGCCACGGCAGAAGCACGGGTAAAAGGCATGATTGGCCTGCGGGATTGCGTCCGGGAGCTGATTTCCCTTCAGCTGGACAGCAGCACCACAGCCGCCGAGATTCAGGCGCAGCAGACGACCCTGAATCAGCTTTATGATTCTTTTTCCTCTCAGTACGGCCTCATCAATGCCAGAGCCAACCGGCTGGCCTTTTCGGATGATTCTTCCTATTACCTCTTGTGCGCCCTGGAGGTTATCGACGAGGACGGCCAACTGGAGCGGAAGGCGGATATGTTCACCAGGCGAACCATTAAGCCCCATGAGGCGGTGTTGTCCGTGGATACCGCCAGCGACGCTCTGGCCGTATCCATTTCTGAGAGGGCCTGTGTGGATATGGCTTACATGGAGCAGCTCACCGGCAAATCCCAGGACGAGCTGGCAGAGGAACTGAAAGGTGTCATTTTCCGGATTCCTGACTTCTCCCAGGGAGAGGCCCAGTATGTGACCGCAGATGAATACCTGTCCGGAAATGTCCGTCAGAAGCTGCGGGACGCCAAACAAGCGGCGTCTGTGAGCGACCTGTACCGTCCCAATGTGGAGGCTCTGAGCCAGGTGCAGCCCCAAGACCTGGACGCATCCGAAATCGATGTGCGGCTGGGTGCAACCTGGATTGATAAGTCTTACATCCAGCAGTTTATGCACGAAACCTTTGCCACCCCGTATTACTTACAAAGAAGCATTCAGGTAAATTATTCGTCCCTAACTGCTGAATGGCAGATTACCGGAAAAAGCAATATCTCCCGGAGTGATGTTGCGGCCTACACCACTTTCGGCACAGACCGGGCAAACGCCTATAAGATTCTGGAGGATTCCTTAAATCTGCGGGATGTGCGAATCTATGACACCGTGGAGGATTCCAATGGCAAGGAACGCCGGGTGTTGAATCCCAAGGAAACCACCCTGGCTGCCCAAAAACAGCAGGCCATCCGGGAAGCCTTCCGGGATTGGATTTGGAGGGACCCGGAACGCCGCCAAGCCCTGGTTCGCCAGTATAATGAGGAGATGAACTCGACCCGGCCCAGAGAGTACGACGGAAGTCACATTACTTTTGGAGGGATGAACCCGGAGATTGTCCTCCGGGAACACCAGCTGGGGGCCATTGCCCATATTCTTTATGGCGGGAACACCCTGCTGGCCCATGAGGTGGGTGCAGGCAAGACATTTGAGATGGTGGCCGCAGCCATGGAATCCAAGCGGCTGGGATTGTGCCAGAAATCTTTGTTTGTTGTCCCCAACCACCTGACGGAACAATGGGCGTCTGAATTTCTCAGGCTGTATCCCTCTGCCAATATCCTGGTCACATCCAAAAAGGACTTTGAGCCACAGAACCGAAAGAAATTCTGTGCCCGGATCGCCACCGGTGACTATGACGCCGTTATCATGGGCCATAGTCAATTTGAGCGTATCCCTATCAGCCGGGAACGGCAGGAGCGGCTGCTCTACGAACAAATCGACGAGATTACAGACGGAATTGCAGAGGTAAAGCTGAGCGGAGGCGAACGCTTCACCATTAAAGAGCTGGAGCGAACCAGGAAGGCCCTGGAAGCCAAGCTGGAGAAGCTCCAGGCAGACAGCAGGAAAGACGATGTTGTAACCTTCGAGGAGCTGGGTGTTGACCGGCTGTTCGTGGACGAGGCCCACGCCTATAAAAACCTGTTCCTGTTTACCAAAATGCGCAATGTTGCCGGCCTCTCCACCAGCGACGCCCAAAAGTCCAGTGATATGTTTGCCAAGTGCCGCTACATGGACGAGCTTACCGGCAACCGAGGTGTGGTGTTCGCCACCGGCACTCCGGTCAGCAACTCTATGACGGAACTTTACACCATGCAGCGGTATCTCCAATATGACCGGTTGAAGGAACTGAACATGACCCATTTTGACTGCTGGGCCAGCCGGTTCGGTGAAACGGTGACGGCCCTGGAGCTGGCACCGGAGGGCACCGGCTACCGGGCGAGAACCCGGTTCAGTAAATTCTTTAATCTGCCGGAGCTGATGAACCTGTTTAAGGAAGTGGCAGACATTAAAACCGCTGACCAGCTGAACCTGCCAACCCCGGAGGTGGAGTATCACAATGTTGTGGCCCAGCCCACGGAACAGCAACAGCAAATGGTGCAATCCCTCTCTGAACGAGCGACCCAGGTTCACAATGGCAATGTGGACCCGTCAGTAGACAATATGCTCAAAATCACCTCCGACGGACGGAAGCTGGGCCTTGACCAACGGATAATCAATCCCCTTCTGACCGATGCTCCCGGCTCAAAGGTAAATCTGTGTGTCGAGAACATTCTGCGTACCTGGAAGGATGGGGAATCCGGAAAACTAACCCAGTTGGTTTTCTGTGACATCTCCACGCCCCAGAAGGATTCTGGACACGGCAGCAACTTCACCATTTATCAGGACATCCGTCAGAAGCTGATTGACCGTGGGATGCCTGCTTCCCAGATTGCCTTCATTCACGACGCCAACACGGAGGTGCGGAAAAAGGAGCTGTTTTCTAAAGTCCGTACCGGCCAGGTGCGCGTTTTGCTCGGTAGTACCCAAAAGATGGGAGCCGGGACCAATGTGCAGGACCGCCTTGTGGCGCTGCATGACCTGGACTGCCCCTGGCGGCCCGGCGACCTGGCCCAGCGGAAGGGCCGCATTGAGCGCCAGGGCAACCAGAATGAAAAGGTCCATGTGTTCCGCTATGT